>Ga0255759_10001445_pt1 | contig 21162 bp, 27 predicted proteins | sample 101ome_20_FD_179959 | JGI IMG/M metagenome (GOLD analysis project Ga0255759, IMG submission 179959) | Coastal salt marsh microbial communities from the Groves Creek Marsh, Skidaway Island, Georgia - 101404AT metaG (version 2) | ecosystem: Environmental > Aquatic > Marine > Intertidal zone >...
ATTCCATTCGGTTTTGATTTCATCCCATACTGGCGCATGGCTCCACCACGCTTGCGCTCTGCGCTGTAAGTACTTTCCTTCGCCAGAGGCGATGCGCACCCACTGATTACCGTACACGCTCCGTTCAGCGCGTCCATACATTATCCATTCCATCATGCTCCGTGGTTTATAAAGATTTCTCGGTCTTCTTCGAGGTCGTAGATAGCACGCTCCCCGCGCTTCGCACCGAGTTCGAGCGCATCCTTCATGTCATCGAGTACATTGCACAAGTCGAAGACAATCTTTCCGTCTTCAACCCATGTACCTATGACTGCGCTACCTGACTGATTTAGTTCAAGCTCTGCTTGGTAAAGCAGGCGGCTGTATAGGTGTTTGAATGCTGATTCGTTGTCCATGTCACAGGACTTTTCGGGTACGATTCCGCCCACTACATACCCATACTTAGGTACATAGTACTCGCCGTTGTCCATTGCCCCTATGGAGGAGCCACCAGTTAGCATTGTTCTGCCGTATGCGAAGCACATAGCATCGTCGAAAGTTAGTTGTTTCATCAGTGGATGAGGGTTAAGGTGAACACGGATGCACAGATAGCTAAAGCTATTGAGTACACAAAAAGGATTTGAAGTAGGTATTTCATATCTCGAAGTTTACAAGGTTTAACGATACGTTTTGGTCGAAGGCATCGGCTACAAGCCGACAGCCCTCGTAGTCGTGGATGTAGGTGAAGTACGTGTACGCATCCACCATCTCATCCAAGGTGAATTCAAGGAAATGATTATACATTTCCAGTGCCGATTAAGTCCTCCAATCGCATCTGCTCGTCGCATGAGAGCAGGTCGAAGCCCTCCGTGCAGGTGATGACGGAGCCGAGGAGTTGAACATCGTTGAAGAGAGCCGAAGCCATCTGCGCTTTCTTGCGCTGGGTGTTTGTGCTGTTAGGCATGAGTTAGAAATTTTGATTGTTGACTGAGTTGACAACGCCACAAAGATAGGGCTTATTGTCCTTAAAACCAAATTTATCTTTTTACCCTTTAGGGTACTAATCGATGACATCGTACATCTCCCATGTGGGGGCATCATCATGCCAGCACACCACCGTGTGCGACTCACACGCTGGCTCGAACACGTAGTCCGCGCTCGCTACTTCTTTGAAGTAGCAGTAGTCATCCCCCTCTTTGAGGATGATTTCGACAGCCCAGTTCGCGGCGCTCTCTGCGTCCACGAAGTTGCGCTTGCAGCGGAACTCTCCGCCGTGTTCCCCGAAGGGGAAAACAAAAGCAAAAATTGGATTTGACATCATAAAATCATAGATTTTAAAGGTTAGAAAAAAAGAGAATAAATGATTGATTTACAATCAATCACGAGCGAAGTGGTGGTTGACGAACTCCGACTCCCACCAGTCCCACTCGACCGCCCAGTATCCACGCGCAACTCGATCAAGCGCACGCTGACCCTCGCTCGCGAGCTGGAAGTACACGAGGTCGTCAGCGGACTCGACCATGAAGTCCTCCAGCCACAAAGTGGCTGCGTCTACGCTCTCGAATGAGCGCACAACTCCCCCTTCGGGGAGGTCAAAAAAGAATGATTTCATAAATCTTTGATTTATAGGGTTTAACATTAAACTTCGAACATTGGATTGCCAGAGGCAATCAGCGCCTCTGCCTCCAGTCGCTCTCGCTCCAGCACTGCCGAGCGGTGCCGAGCCATAGCTTCCTCTGGAGACTCTCCTGGAAGGAGAGTCATTTTCATCTTTTCCTTCTTTCGAACCTTCGGTTCGACTACCTGAACCTCTTTCCGAGGTTCAAAAGGTTGAGCCTCACCACCGTCAACTGCGTTGACGACTTTGGTCTTCACTGCTTTGCCAACTTTGTTGGCAGTGTTCTGCTTTGCTTGAGCTTGCTCAAGACCAGCTGCTGACGACCTCTTAGGTCGTCGAACAGTCTTCTTGTTCTTCTTCGAAGAACGAGCAGCTGCTCTCTCCTCTTGGAGGAGAGCATGAAGCTCCTTGTTCAGAACGGAACGTTCTGCTCTCTTGAGCTTCTTACCAGAGGTAAGAACAGCCTCAATCTCAGCCTTACGGCTGGTCTTTGAAGCCGACTTCGAAGCCTTTGGCTTCGCCTTAGAAGCCTTTGGCTTCTTCTTTGACTTCGAAGCCTTTGGCTTCGGTTGCTCCTTCGGAGCATCGATGGAGTCGATGAACTCCGACAACGAAGCTAAAGCTTCGACAGCCAACTGCTTCTTAGAAGCAGAAGGGTTGAACATCAGGCTGTTTACAGCCTTTTTAGTTGCTTTCAGCAACTCAGAGTGGTTGATGGTGTTTGCCATAACTGTTAGATATTAAGATTAGAATAAGAATTCACAGAATTCCATTCTTATTCTAATCTATATCTACTTTCTCCAACTCCTGTGATCTCCGTAGGAGATTCCTGCGGTTGGTAGCTAACTGCACACGGCATCGAAGATGCTCCTGCACGGTTAGGTCAAGCCGCTGATTTTGAGCCACTTGTTAGCAGTTTCTTAAACTGCTACTGAGCCTTCATAAATGAAGGCTTGTGGTTCGACCATAGGTCGAGGTGGGGGACTGTCCCGACCTCAGTCTCAGCAGTTTACCTGCTGTCAGTTCCAGCGGTTGATTTATCAACCGAGGTCAACCCCCTTAGTATCAAGCTGTAAGCTTGCTACTAAAAGCTAAAAAGTATAGCGAAACCCCATAGGGTTTCGAGGGAGGGGGGTCGAAAAGTCGGTTTTGGAACGTAGTTCCAAGTGGTCTATACTATATATAATCCCCACCCTCTGTATTACACAGTTTTTTAACCCTGATCTGCCATTTCTGACGTTTTTGGCGAGAGAGAAATTAACAGAGTTATCAACGAACCACCAGAACATCTTCTAATTAACTGGAAATCAGTCATTTTATTAATCATGTATTCGTGCACAAAGGGGTTGCATTTTTAAAAAAAAAGCTGTAACTTCGCAAAAGCTCTGTTAGCGATAAAGCTTCGAAGCTGTTTTTAGAAACTAAGAAGCTACTTTAAAGGGTTTGTCTGGGACAAACAAAACAGAAACTACGAAGCGTCAATCAAACATAACCAGTGAGCTGAATAAGCCATAAATCTGTCTAGTATATATTTGCATTATGAGGCTCGTAAAACGGAACTACAAAGAAGAGTACAAGAAGTTTCATTCTGGTGGCAGGGCCAAGAGAAAGCGAGCGAAACTACTTAAGTACAATAGGGAACACGGAACCGACGGAAATGGTGACGGAAAGGATGCTTACCACAAAGGTGGAAGGATCGTAGGTTTTAAGAGCGCCTCTTCTAATCGAGGTAGCAAGACGGACTCCCCAGGCGATAGGAGGGCACGCGGAGGAAAAAATAAATAACTTATATTTGCAGGTATGAAAGCAAAAAAATCCTATAAGAAAGGCGGTCTCATGGGTGCGCCGAAAGATATTTCAGGCATGGGTAGGTTTGGAAGAAAGCTGAAGAAGCTCAAGCCTATCGATCCTAAGAAGATCGACAGTGGTGTCCCCATGGATAAAACCCTTAAGAGATCATCTGATAAGATCGCTGTTCCGCCAACCAAGAAGAAGCGCAAACTAAGATCGCGACGTAAGTAATGGCTACACTCAAGGTTACAATCAAAGAAGAACTCGTCCTCAACGGTAAAGACATGGGGAATGAAAACTTCTTGTCTGTAGCTGGGATAAACAAAGCAGAGCATCGCATTATCGATGTAGCCACTACAGAGCAATCTGTCATTTTGTTTGACTCAGCGCTGGCTGCTGGTACGTATGTAGACGGATCAATTAAACACTTGAGGTTTACAAACCTCGACGATACTAACTACATACAGCTCAGGGTGGTTAATTCAGTCGATGGGCAACAGTATTACACAAAACTAGAAGCTGGGGAGACGTTCATCCTCGGCAACTCACAGATGTACGCCGACGCTACAGGAACCTCTAGTGTGGGGACGATCGCTGCGGTGGACGCCATTTACGCAAAAGCCAATACAGCTGCTTGCGAACTAGAAATGTTTATAGCAACTACATAATATGAAAGCAAAGAAAACAGTATATGGCTCCATGGAGAATGGAGGGAAAGTTAGAAAACCCGAAGAGTACAGGGGTCGGATTCTAAAAGGTGAGCGAAAAGAAGCTATCGCTAAAGCAAAACGTCAAGCTCTCGCAGAATCAAAGTCAACAGGCAAAAGAGGAACAGCGTACAGCGATACCGTAGGATCAGAGTCTTTGAGAAAAGGTCAGGTCAAGAGAAGAGGAAGCCGCCTTGAGAGAGTTGCTAAAAAGGCTGGAATGACAAGAGACGAAGCGTATACTATAGGAGCCGCTGAGGGAAAAGCTGCGGATCAAAAAGCAGCTGGAAATAAAAAAGCTTCTGAAAAGGCATTAAAGGCATCTAAGATGCTAGATAAGTATCGAGGTCAAAAGAAGGTTACGGCTAAATACCGACCAGATAAAGAAAGACCCGCCCCAGCAAAAGGCATAAAGAGCCCACCTAAAGGAGGGAAAGAAAGACCAAAACCAATTCTTACTCAACGCGCTGGAAGAAAAACCAGACAAATGAGATCAACACCGAGAAAAAGGTTAATTAAGAGATAAAAAAAAAGGGGCTTTCGCCCCTTTTTTATTGAATGTAGTAGTAGTAGATGTCGTCGTGTCCTACCTTTACCGTTCGAGGCACGGTATTAAGTAAGCGCTTATCCAATTGAAAGAACGTAGGCGCTGAAACCTCACCGTCTTCAAAGACTTCAATGGCGTAAACACCGAACTCATCAAAGGATTGATTTACTTTACTTCCGTGGGTTACGCTAAAAGCATTGCCCCTGTCAAAAACTTCCATCTGGCTAATCTGCATGACCCGAAGGAATCGGAAAGGAGCATTGTACACATCATCAGATACCTTGTAGATTACAATAGAATCTGCCTTGCAATTGAATGCACGGAAGTTCTGCTCAAACAATAGATCAGACTGACCAAAGGTTACACCTGCAAACAACAGGCAGAGGGTTAAGATTGAATTTTTCATAGCAAATAACTGTTTTAAATTGTTTCGTAAATTGGGTTTGCTGATCTCAATATACGATACAAATTCATTCGATCCAAATTTTTTTTTCTAACTTTGCTATATTCAATCATAGATTGAAAAAATTTTACCACAACCCTCGTATCAAACGAATCGACCCTTCTTGGGTGGCAAATCGAAATGAAATTAAGCAAAAACCTCTCTTTAAAAGAAGCGATAAAGTCAAATACGGCAACACGCCTGGGGATAAACAATACCCCTGAACAGTGGGAGATTAATAACCTGCGTGCCGTAGCCGATAATATATTCCAGCCTGTGCGCGATCACTTCGGGGTACCGATCGGTGTGAGCTCAGGTTATCGATGCAAAGAGCTAAACAAAGCCATCGGCGGGAGTAAGTACTCTCAGCATATGATTGGGGAGGCTCTCGATATCGACGCAGATATCTACGGGAAGGTAACGAACGCAGAGATCTTCAATTACATCAAGAATAACCTAGAATGGGATCAGATGATCTGGGAGTTCGGGGATGATGACGAACCTAACTGGGTGCATGTATCCTATAAAGAGGCGGGACAAAATAGAAAACAGCTTAGGAGGGCGTACAGAGACGAGAAAGGCAGGGTGTATTATAAGTCTATTTAACTATCTTTGCTGTATGTTAGGTTTAGGAAAAGGTTTAAACAGGGATGTAGCACCTATGTCTCCTGTCGATTTTAGCGCAACTTTTGACTTTGACTCGTCAATTGAGGGATTTGATCCTTTTGGCAGAGACATAACTTTGACTCAGGTTTCTTTTGATTCTAGAAACTCCTTAAAAGCTGTTGATGATTCAACTACAGACTCTACTTTTATATTTGGCGTAGATCTTAGCGATAGCCCAACGACAAGCGAGTCTTGGCCCTCTCAAGCCAATAAGGATATTTACGCAAGGGTAACGTTTTATATCCCATCTGACAACACAACCATCAATACCTTGGACAGAGCTGGTTTTTCGGGCAACTTCACAGATAATACTTCTATTTCTGGCACTGATCAGTGGTTGACTTGGAGTTTTCAGACAAACACGGGCAGTGCTTTTAGTGCGGATACTTTCTTGCTATTTTTTACAACCAACGATACGGTTGGTACGGGGGACACTATTTATATAGATAAAATCGAGCTTTCTTACACTCCACTTAGTTAATGGCTAAACAAGTAAATAATTTTGCCCCACGGGACACCAATGTAAACCGCCCTGGGGTACACGCCAAGACAAAGACGTCTAAGAACAAGCGTAGCAAAAACTACAAAAAAGCATATAGAGGTCAGGGAAGATGAACCTAAGAACGGTGTGTTTTTTTATGCTGTATCACGGTCGTCCTGAACTTACTAGGATGTCTATGTGGCACATGGCAAAAGTGATAAAAAAGTTCAATAAGGCTGGACATCAATCTGTTGGTATTGTAGTGGGGGATGACCTAAAGCAGTCAGAGTATGCGGAGTCGTTAGGGCTTGAGCATATGTACATGGCCAATGACCCGTTGTATAAAAAGTTTTCTTTTGTCTGGCAACAAGCCTTATTAAAAGAAACGGACTACCTCTGCTGGCTAGGTAGCAATAATATTCATTCCGACGCTTATTGGGACAAATGCATCAGGGTGTTAGAGGGTCCTAAAGAAGTTAGCTTTGGTACAAGTAAGTTTACCATCGTCCACTCCTCTAAAGACGAAGAAGAGACGTGTACTTTTAAAACCAGGAAAGCCATTCACCTATGTTCTGCTGGTCAGTTCTATCTTAACTGGTCTCTGAGCAACGCTGTAAACTTTAGGGGGTTGTACTCCGAGGGCCAGACGTTTAATTTTGACGGGAAGGTAAACAAAGCCCTCACAAATAAGTGGGGTACCGACGTTATAAAGACTATAAGCTCAGAGCCAGACGACTGTTTCGATATAAAGGACTCGCAAAACATACACTCCTATCAATCATATATGCGCAAACGAGGAAGCGTTTACCCAGCGTATGAAGACAGAAGCAAGCTTTTAGAAAGATTCGAAGAGCTAAAAATGTTAGACGCTGGTCAGTTTAAAGTGTTGTAGAAGCGCTGCACCGCTATTCTTCCTCTTTGAGATAGCGCATATCTCACTCGATAATTAAATTTAGTCTCATCTCTAAACAAATGGTCTTCTCTGGTTTGAGAAGGAGACAACTTATCGAAGTGCTTGTAGAGGTATCCACTTGCAACCAGCGGGTATATCATGCGATCAGCTAAGTTCTTTCTGTTCATCTCGTAATTGTCTGCCAACCAAGCTATAGTAAAGAACTCTAAGTCGTACACAAATAAAAGCAAATGCAAATAAGACTTGGTTAGCTCTGGGTTGCTTTCTAAAAACTCGTTTGTGGCGCTTCTCAGGTTTTTTAGATAGTTCTGTTTTACAAAACGAGAAGGGAGTTTCGACACCTCCCTAAACATCCTGGTTCTTTTAACTGTTGATTTAGGCATATAAAATGTGTCGTATATTTGAATTAAACAAATTTACATCATGAACTCTAAAGACACCCTCTTCTTTGCCGAAATGTACTCCCTCGTCAAGAAGATGGAGGAAACGATAGATGATTTCGATATGAAAGAAAGAACTCTCGCTTCTATCGTAATCGGTGTCATCGACCATGAGGCAATAGAAAGTGGTTCAGCCCACGCAGAGATGAAAACCATGTATAGCTTTAATCTAGAAAACCGAGAAGAACTAGAGGCTTTGAAGCAGGTCATGGATGGCGCCTACAAGGATGATGACGATATAAACCTGGACGATCTCCTTGGTGATTTAGGTATATCTCTGAATTAATGGAAGGACTTATTAGAAAAATTGTGGTCGGAAAAGACCCTAAAAACGGCATGGCTTATTATGTCGGTATGCGAGCAGGTACTGGAGAAGTGTCAGCTATAGTCGAAGACGAAAGACAACTCCACAAATACGGAAAACAGCGGTATTTAATATACATCGAAAATGAAGATGGATTATCTTTGTGGAAGGCGATAGATGAAATGTCGTGCGTAATTGAATTTGACTTAAACTTTTAATTAATGAGAACTTTCGACCTGTTTGTTGTTGAGCTTGAAAAAACGCTTAACGACACAATAGTGACCGATAGCGGCTTAGAACTTTACATAAGCACTAAATATGACGAATTCGAAAACAGAGTTACAGAAGGGCCCGTCGTTGCGGTCCCGTTTAAATACGATCATGGAGTCGAAGTGGGGGATACGCTTTACTTCCATCATCACGTTGTTATTGATCGCGGCCAGCCTCTTACTGGTGAAGACAATCATTATATTGTTCAATATAATCCTGATTACACCGTTGGTAATCAAGCTATTGGTTACAAGTCTTCAAAGACTGGGGAGGTACATCCTCTCGGCGGGTGGTCGCTCCTTGAGCCAGTGGAAGAACCAGAAGAGGAGCAATCTGGTATTATCGAAGTTGTCAAACTTAACAAAAACTCTGTCACTAAAGGGAGAGTCGCGTTTGAAGCTCCTTGGCTGGAAGAAATAGGATTAAAAGTCGGAGATGTAGTAGGGTTTAAGGAAAATAGAGACTATAGAATAAAAATAGACGGGAACGAATACTACCGAACCCGTGTAGATGATCTACTGTATGTCGAAGCGTAAGTTTACCACCATAAGCGCCGCCGAAAGACTCATGCAAAGCATGGAGGTAGCTATTAACAATATGATCGAAGAGATAAAGAAGCCTGTCGATCCTGAAGCTGGTGGTTCTGCTCGCAAAGCTGAACTACAATCTATCAAGCAAACAGCTATTGACTGCAAAGAACTTCTGGTAGAGCGCCAGAGATTAGAACAAATGGTTAAAGAGTTACAGACAAATGGAGAAATCGAACAAGACAAAGATTACTCAGGAGGCTTTGCAGAGCGCTTCTCAAAGTAAAGCTAGCGGACTTATCTACTGGGACGATTATAATTTTGATAATCAGTCAGATACGGCTGGTTATTTAAAGGAAGACTTCAACATTATCTACGATGCCCCAGCAGGACGGAACTCTAACTAACTACCCTTCGACTATAGATTATTACAGCGATGAATGGACTCATGAGTGGAGTAGTGGTGTGGATGGCACCTCACATTTTAACCCATGTAACACGCCTAACCCACCGTGGTGGTGCGAAGAACACGAACCAATCCCGATCGAACCAAACATTTTAATGATTGTTGGAATGTTTATGTATGGAATTGCTCTCTTAGCTCAGAAGGTTAGAGCGCCCGACTCATAATCGGTAGGTCCTAGGTTCAAGTCCTAGAGGGAGCACATGCACCCGTAGCTCAGCTGGATAGAGCATCTGCCTTCTAAGCAGACGGTCACAGGTTCGAATCCTGTCGGGTGTACAAATTAAATCAAATGAAAAAAAATAAAAAATATCCAATTATCTTTCTTTCAGCTCTAGCTTTAGAAATAGGCAGCACTATGTATATCAGCTCTGTAGCTGATAAAGACATGGCGAGTACTATGTTCTGGGCGTTTATGGGTCCATTCATCGCTCTCCCGTTTGCTGGGTATGTAGCCGATGAGAAAACATGGAGAGGGAGATTTTATTTAGCTTTGTCTAGCTCCGCAGGCTACACCGTCGGGGCGCTATTGTCAATGCAATTTATTCTAAACTCTTAGTAATGCCAGACTTACATTGTCCAGAATGTGGTAAGGAACGCTTTGAGCGATCACTTACTATGAAAGTAAAAGACGGGGAGACCTACTATGTGGAAGGTCAATGCGAATGCGGTGAGCAGATGCAGCTTACTAACCCAAAAACAGGGGTCGCCAATTTAGGGCGCATGAATCCTCATGGTCAAAGCTACTAATGTCTGTATTGATTGACATAGACGGATATGAAACTAAAGGGATTAAGATCGACCCTAACGGTACAGAAGGAGAAGTTATTGAGCTCCACGGGCTACTCGTGGTACTTCCAAAAAAACCACCCCGATCGCAGATTCTCTTCCATGACCTATCAAAGGCAATGCAATTGTGGCAGAGGATACCTATGCCAGAGGAGCTGCGTAGGATACGGAGTATGGATGAGTGGCTCGAAAAACCTGCCGAGTTTCGCAAGAAGTTTCATTCTTACATCGAACAAGAGTTTCAGCGTAGGCGCGACGGTGTATGGTTTTACAATAATGGGGTCCCTACGTATATTACAGGGCGACACTATATGTTTTTACAATGGTCTAAAATTGATATCGGATATCCATCATACCTTGCTTTCCAGAGAGAAATCTTTCTCCACATGGCTACGTGCGAAGTTGATCCTCGTTGTTTCGGTCAGCTTTATACTAAGTGTCGTCGTTCTGGCTACACTAATGTATGCTCTGCTGTCCTTGTTGACGAGGCTAGTCAAGTTAAAGAGAAGCTTCTCGGCATTCAGTCGAAGACTGGTAAGGACGCGCAAGAGAATATTTTCATGAAGAAAGTAGTCTCTATTTTTAGAGGCTACCCATTTTTCTTCAAGCCTATTCAGGACGGTACTACCAACCCGCGTATGGAGCTGGCGTTTCGTGAGCCATCAAAACGCATTACCAAGAACAACAAGACTTCCCAGCGCGGCGATGCCCTCAACAGTGTAATTAACTGGAAGAACACCACGAATAACGCATATGACGGTGAGAAGCTGCATATGCTGTACCTCGATGAGGCGGGGAAGTGGGAGAAACCTACTGATATACGCGAGGCGTGGCGCATCGAGCGTACTTGTCTTATCGTAGGCAAGAAGGTAGTGGGGAAAGCGCTGGTTGGAAGTACAGTGAATCCCATGGATAAAGGCGGAGAAGAATATAAGGGACTGTGGTATGACTCTGACCCCAATGAACGCAATAATAACGGACGTACACGTTCTGGGCTTTACCGCATCTTCATCCCCGCATACGAAGCTTTAGAGGGTTTCTTCGATCAGTACGGTAATGCAGTAGTAGAGGACCCAGAATCCGAAAGCGTACACATACATGGTGGCATAATCGGTATCGACGGTGAGATTATTGATATCGGTAGCAAAACCTATTTGAAAAACGAACGCAAGTCATTCAAAGACAACCCTTCAGAGTTAAATGAGGTCACTCGCCAGTTTCCTTTTACTGAAGACGAAGCGTTTAGAGACAGTATCGAAGGGAGCTTGTTCAATATCGGTAAAATTTACCAGCAGATTGAGCACAACGAGGAACTATATCCTAATCCTGTGGTGGTAGGCAACTTCACTTGGAAAAAAAAAGACAAAGAAGTTGTGTTTTCCCCTACTCCAAACGGTAGGTTTCGTGTAGCGTGGATGCCAGAACCAAGCGAAAGAAATGTATTAAAAGAAGAAAGAGGGAAAAAAGTACCCCCTTTTGTAAATTATGGTTGCGGCGGCGTTGACTCTTACGATTTGGACGCTACAGTGGACGGAAGAGGGTCAAAAGGAGCTCTTCACATGTACAATAAGTTCAGCCTAAACCGTCCTTCAAATATGTTTGTGGTAGAATACGCTTCTAGGCCAGATTTGGCTAGCATATTTTATGAAGACGTTCTTATGTGCGCCTTTTTTTACGGTTATCCTCTACTCATAGAAAATAACAAATACGGTATTGCAAGATACTTTGAATCAAGAGGTTACGACGGGTACTTGATGGACCGCCCAAAGCATTTAAGAGGTAGCTCATCTACTGTTAACGTAAAAACAAAAGGTATCCCCTCTAATTCTCAGGACGTAATACAGTCACACGCCCAGGCAATTGAAGCCTACATACATGATTATGTGGGTATTAACTATGAAACGGGGGAAACGGGAGCCATGTATTTTAACAGAACGCTGGAAGATTGGATCGGATTTAAGATAGACAAGCGAACTAAGTTTGACCTTACTATTAGTTCTGGATTGGCTTTATTAGCAGCTCAAAAAGAAAAACAAAAGCCATTAGCTAATTTTGAAGAGAAGGTGTTTTTTAGGAGATATAAGGTCTAACGCGGATTTGCTATATTTGCAGAATATGCGTAGAGTGCCCTGAAAAACATGGATTATAATAACAACAAGCGTAAAGGCTCTTTTCCTGATCCGTTAGCAAACTCAGAAGTTAAGAAAAACAAGGCTTATGGAATTCAGTACGCCAAAGCTATAGAATCTCAATGGGGTAAGATAAACAGCGCTACTTCTTTATACGGGAAGCGCAATGTTGTTTTCGACAGAAGTAGAGATTACGCTAACGGCACCCAAGACACCAATCTTTACAAAAAGCTTCTTAGATCGCTCAATCCTAATGATGGCGACGGAAGCTTGATGAATCTGGACTATACTCCAGTTCCTGTTCTGCCTAAATTTGTTCGGGTCGTAGTAAACAAGATTTTATCTCGGAGCCCATATCCAAACCTTGAAGCTATAGACCCTATCTCCTCTTCCGAAAAGAATAATAAGAAGAGACGAGTAGAGATTCAGGTAGAAGCAAAAAAGCAGCTGCAACAGCTCAAGGAAAGTACGGGCATGGTGATTGGGGACGACCCAGATAAATTGCCCGATTCTTTAGAGGAGGCTGAAATCCTCTTGGGTACAAACGTAAAAACCGATGCAGAGATCGCCGCTCAGTTAGGCACTAGCTTAACACTATCATGGAATAACTTCAACGACAACATCTTTAGAAGATGCGTAAGCGATTTGGTTTCTCTCGGTATGTCTGTAGTCAAAAGGTCAAACGACCCTAACGAAGGTATCAAGACAGAATACATAGACCCGTCTAGGTTTATTCACAGCTACACGGAAGACCCAGGTTTTAACGACATGATGTACGCTGGTCATGTCAAAACCATCTCGATTCAGGAACTTAAGAGGCTTGCTGGTCACGAACTAGAAGAAGAGGATTTTGAAAAAATAGCTAAGTCTGTCAAAGATAGAAACGGTAACGACCCCCAAGCTTTTAACCGTCATTCCTACAATAACAGAATGATGCGTCAAGAGTATGGGTACGACGAATATATGGTTGACGTACTCGATTTTGAATTCTTGTCTGTTGATTGCATATACTTCGAAGAAAAAGAGAACAGGTTCGGGAATGTAAACTTCTTCCTCAAAGGCTTTGAATACGAAGAAAAGCAGGGTAGCGTATTCGATAGAAAGCCTCGAAAGATGGAAGTAACTACGGTCTACGGAGGAAGCTACATCCTAGGGGGGTGTGATGTGATATATAATTACGGTATGACCAAGAACGTACCTAAGAATATACACGATATATCAAAGGCTAGACTTTCTTATTCTGCTGTTGCTACTAACATTCGCAACATGATGCCTAAGTCTATGGTAGACAGCTGCACTGGCTTTGCAGATATGTTGCAGATTACGCATCTTAAGATACAGCAGGCTATAGCAAAAGCTAAACCTGACGGACTGATCATCGATATTGAAGGTCTTGAAAATGTACAGCTTGGAAAAGGTGGAGAGCTACAACCTTTAGAGCTCCATGATATATACGAACAAACAGGTGTTTTTTACTACAGAAGTAAAAACCCAGAAGGCGGATTTCAAAACCCTCCTGTTCGCGAGATAGGAAATAGCATTAGAAATATCAACGAGCTTATCGGCTTGTATAATCATTATCTCCGAATGATTCGCGACGCGACTGGAATCAACGAGATGATGGACGCCTCTACCCCTAAAGGGGATACGCTCGTAGGTGTTCAGCAAAACGCTATCGCGGCTGGAAATAATGCTATATACGACATTACAAATGCTTCTATGGTTCTCTTTAAAAAGGTTTGTGAGGACATAGTTAAGTGCATTCAGATACTTCCTTCTGAATCTGTTCTTTTCAAGATTTACGAAAACGCGATAGGTAAAGAAAACATGTCTGTTCTCTCTTCATTTAAAGAGCTCCCTATGTACAACTTCGGCGTACATGTTGTCAAGGAAATGGAAGATCAAGACAAAGCTTATTTGGAGCAAAATATCCAGATGTCTTTACAGCAAAAAGAGATTGATATCGAGGACGCCATAGCTATAAGAGGCGTAAAGGATATCAATCAGGCTGAACGCCTGCTTGTTGTTCGTAGGAAGAAGCGCATGGCAAAGCAGCAAGAAATTGCTGCTCAGAACTCTCAAATGCAAGCTCAACAAGCGCAGGCAGCCGCTCAAGCAGCTTCTCAGGCTAAGATGCAGGAGATGCAAATGCAAGCACAGCTTGAAGCTCAGCAAATGCAGTTAAAGACACAGCTTGAGTCTCAGCTTGAAGAGGTTAGACATCAGTTCAGAAAGGAGATCGAGATGATTAAAGCTCAGGCTACACTTGGCTTTAAAGAAGATGACAAAAACTTCAAAGAGAAGCTAGAGGTACTAAAGGAGGATAGAAAAGACGACAGAGTTAAAAAACAGGCTGCTCAGCAGAGCAAACTTCTGTCGCAGCGTCAAGGTAACCGAGGGGAACTTCCAGAACAAGGAGATAGCGTAGATAATATTGTAAACTCATTACTAAGTTAATATGGCAAGTAAAGCTAATCTAGACGTATCAGAAAAACTGGATATTACGATTCGACGTGGGGACTCATTTGAGTTGTCTATTAACATAAAAGACAATGATGGAAATAATCTCTCCTTGTTGACAGATGACTACGAGTTTGTCATTCAGATAAAAACACCGTCTTCCACTGGCTCCTCTAGGAGGGCCCCGCAGCTTAAACAAGCTTCTGCTATCCCTCAGAGAAGCTTGATTGCGGCGTCTTCGTTAAAAGAATCAGAAACGCAAGCTGTGCCAGCCGATAAAGAAGCCGACCTTCCTATCTTTTCTTTTGAAGACAGGGATGACAGCGGAAACGTAACGTTAAGGGCTACCGCTGCTAATACCGCCACGCTTCCTGTAGGTAGTTTTGTCTACGATTTACAATACAAGTATTTATCTAACGGATTTGAGACTGTTACTACTATACTTAAAGGTAACTTTATTGTAAAAGAAGATATCTCAACCCTGGTATAATGCCTACAGTAACGCTTCAACTTAATCAAGGCGCTCAAGGACCTACAGGAGCCACAGGTCCGACAGGGGCTATAGGACCTACAGGAGCTACAGGTCCAACGGGAGCTACTGGAGCTACTGGAGCGGATTCAACCGTTGCAGGCCCAACGGGAGCTACAGGTCCTGCTCCTCTTTTGGCTTGGTATTATGACGCAAATAGTACAGACTACACAACCGCTCCAGATAATGGTTATATAAGATTCGATAACTCAAACCCTAATTCTGCTATTAGGATTGTTTTTAGTGTATACGACTCTTCTATTTCGATTCAGACTGGTTGGTTAAATACTATTGACAATAGATCTGGTCCAAACTCAAACAACAAAGGTTCGCTTCAGATAAGCAATGGGTCTGATGTGGTGTCTTTTTCGGTCCTTAATGTAATCCAAAACGTCGGAGCAACTGGAAAGTTATTTTTTATTAATGATTTTTCTGGCAGCTCTTCTTCTTGGAATCACGGCGATAAACTTTACGTGAGTTTTTCCAGATACGGAGATAATGGAGATACAGGTCCTACAGGGCCCACTGGCCCTACAGGACCGCAAGGCGTTACAGGGGCTATAGGCCAAGGCATTGCCGCAGGAGGCACTACTGGTCAGGCTCTTGTAAAGGTTGATGGTACAGATTACAATACGCAGTGGGCTGACATAGCTGTAGATGTTCAATATCATAACCGCTACGCTACAGAGGCAGAGACGCTACGATCAGGTGCTACAGAGACTGTAGAGCTTTATTTCTTTGCCCAAGGGGACGGGAATGGATTAGCAGAAAGTGCGCAAAGCGACACACCGACCAGCGGCTACGATATTCGGCGAAAGTTGTACTACGCTGAGAAGGCGCAGGCGGACCCCGACACGTCAGCCGACTGGACGCAGTTTACAGCCATCGCCGACAATACGACATTCAACAACGCGAAAGCGGCTTTGCTTGCTTACCTGAAGGAACGCACGGGCGGCACGGTTCCGATTAGCCTCAAAATGACGTGGGAGGAGGTAGCGCAAGCGCCCGCGTTTACGGGTCTCTTAAATGAGAGCTACGGAAGCGGAGCAGAGGCGGCGTACTCCACCAGACGGCTCAACGGGAATTATTCAGGCGATTGTATGACCATTCGCAGAGCGTCGGACGGCACAACGCAAAGCATCGGATTCGTAGGTGAGGAGATTGATGAATCAGCTATCGAGACCTTTTGCACGGGAACAACGTGCACGGTTCAAGTTTGGCGCGATCAGTCGGGAAACGGAAATGACGCAACCCAAACCACCGCAGCGAATCAACCCACTATCTACACGGGCGGAGCATTGGTAAAAGATGGCGGAAGGTTAGCGTTGGACTTTGACGGCAGCGATGATTTTTATAACACATCATTGAATCAAGGCACTTTAACAGGATTTTTCTATACTGCCGTTGTCGCTCCAACAACAACAACGGCTCTGCAATCAATTGTGGATTTTCGCGATGCAAATGACGATGGCACGCGAATTTTATTCATTAATGATGGAAGAGTATTTACAAGTACCGACGCGGCAGATGCATCGGCAAATTACACGGCCGCTCAACAAATCGTAACGGGAGAATACGACGGAACAAATTTAACAACTTACATTGATGGGGTAGGCGGGACATCTGTTAGTGGAACAAACACAACGGCAACCGCCAACGCCTTAATAGGAGTTCAATTAGGTGCTTCATCGTTCCACATGAACGGCACGATGCAAGAACTAATAATGTACTTCACCGACAAATCCACCGACAGAACAGATATAGAAGGCAATATCTCCGCGTACTTCCAAAGCGCGAAACTCTTAGATGAACAATACGGAGAGGGCGCAGAAGCGGCTTATTCGACTCGGCAACTGCGACGGGATCAAACCGAATGCATGGTTATCCGAAGGGCTTCGGATTCGACGACGACCACGATAGGCTTTGACTCAAACGGCAACATCGACGAGAGCGCGATTACGACCTTCTGTTCGGGTACGACTTGCACGGTGTATCAATGGGTTGACCAATCAGGAAACGGGAACGATGCGACGCAAGGCGACCCGACCAAGCAGCCGACGATTTACACGGGTGGGGCGATAGTGAAGGATGGCGGGCGCGTAGCAATGACCAACACGGGAACCGATAATTTAACCGCGTCCGTAAACCTAAGCCAGCCATTTACGGGATTTAATGTTGGAAAGGCGGACATCGCAAGCGCGAGCGTTTACAATGGTTGGTGGGGCTCGGGTTCGAGCACTTATCGAGGTCCACAAATAAGGCCCGCAAACCTTGTTGGAATGTATTGGGGCACGGCTATTACCAGCGCATTTATAATGGAGTCGGTTCAACAACTATACACGGCAAAAGTGGATGGGACTTCGAGTTTAATAAATGTAGGCGGAACAAATGTTGTCAGCGGAAACGCTGGGACAAATGGCACGACGGGGCTGCAATTATTTGGATTCAATGCGGGTGGAGAAATGCCAGGGACGGCGCAAGAATTTGTGTTTTTTGATTCTGCAAAATCTTCTTCAGATATAACCTCCATCGAATCCAACATCGGCGACTACTTCACCCAAAACACGCCACTGCTCGACACGTACAGCGGGGCGGCGGCTGCTTATTCCTTGCGGCTTTTGGACTCTAGCTATGTTGGTTCAGCGGTAGAGGTTTACAACGGGAGCAGCTACGCGGACATCGGCTTCAACGTATTCGGCGAGTTGGATACGGTTGCACTTGCGGCGCATTGCGGAAGTAACGACGGGTTCGTGTCGAAGTGGTACGACCAATCGGGAAACAGCAACGACGCGGCGCAGGCGACGACGGCTTCAATGCCGAAGATTTACGACGGGACGACGGGCGTGATTACTGAGAACGGGAAGCCTGCGGTTGAGTTTGACGGGACGGATGATTATCTGGTCCCTTCAATAACAAACTCAGCAAGCGATTACAGTTTGCACGCTGTGACAAAAAACAGCGCGACCAATTCCTTTTTGTTTGACTCCGATTCTGGTCGTTTGATTTTTGACGGGCGCGGCGGTACTCGTGGCGTGTATTTTGACGGTAGTTGGCGCGGAACGATGCACAGCGGAACAGCGCAACAACTGCAAAGCATTTACGCAATTGCATCGAGTAGCGGACAATCCTACGTTGATGGCTCGCAAATCAACACAGGGTTAAGTTATACCCAAACCGCCATAGGCGGACAGACGGCGTTAGGTTGCATTAAGAATGCAACGGGATTCTTTATAAATGGAGTTATACAGGAGTTTGTTCTTTACGCCTCCGACCAAACGAGCAACCGCACGAACATCGAGGACAACATCAACACCTTTTATAACATCTACTGATGAACGGATATATAATCGTACTTCCAACCGCCACGCAAACAAGCGAAGCACGGGCAAAGCAAATAACGCGAGAACTCTACAACATATCGCGGCCCGTACTCATTCAGGCAGAAGGCGAAAAGGCGTCAACCGTGTTCGGTATCGTAGTCCACCCCGACGGAATCCAAAACGCTTTGCAGGTAAATACCGATTACCTCATCCACGTTCACCCCGCCGCGACGCTGGAGAAGTTGGTGGCTTGCTTTCCTGAGCTGACGAACGATGAGCGGTACAGCCTCAGCAGTTACGTGCAAACAAATAAGAGTTTTCCGTTTGCGCACATTATTCCAAGCACGACGACCGTGCGCGATCAACAGTACATGATAGATAACGGATGGTTTCCAGAAAACGATATTGAGTAATGGCTATAAACTTTGACAACGAGTCCAATCAGGTAAACATTACTGTTCCTTCTCCGATTACAGTTACGGTTACAGAGAGAGGTAGGATTGGAGCAACAGGACCTCAAGGCATTACAGGGCCTCAAGGTATTATAGGAATTACAGGGTCTACAGGGCCTACAGGTGCTACTGGGCCTCAAGGCGTTACAGGCCCTGTTGGGGCTGGAGGGGTTATAGGTTATCACGCCTCTTACTACAGCACTCAGGTGCAAAACATAGCCGCTATAAACACGGCGCAGGCTGTTACTTTAAATGCTGCTGCTCTAGAGAACGGGTTTGACATAGTAGACAATTCTAAGATTACGATCTTAAACGCGGGGACCTATTCATTCACAGCTACGCTTCAGATATCAAATCTCGAAAACGTATCGGTAGAAGCAGAGGTGTGGTTGAGATTGAACGGAACAGATTACCCAGCTTCTTCGTCTCACATACTTCTTCAACCCAGGAAGAACTCCACCACTCCTTCTGAAACGTCAGTAGCTATTTCGTTTGTCGGCACTTCTCAGAATGACAACGACTACATAGAGATTTACATCTCGGCAGAGTCTACGAATGTTTTTTTAAAAGCAGAACCCTCTACTTCGTACAGACCGTTTGCCCCGTCTGTAATAGCTAATATTCATCAAGTGGCATACGCTGGCCCTACAGGCCCTACAGGTTCTACAGGCCCAATAGGACCTACAGGCCCAACAGGACCTATTGGACTTACGGGTGCGCAAGGAGTTACAGGAGCTGTAGGTGCTACGGGGGCTATAGGATTAACGGGCTTGACAGGCGCTACAGGCGCTACAGGTGCAACTGGGGCAACAGGAGCAACAGGACCTACTGGTTTGACAGGTGCGACAGGAGTTACAGGCCCTACGGGCCCTACAGGGGCTGATTCAACTGTTCCTGGCCCTACAGGAGCCACAGGCCCTACAGGAGCTACAGGAGCTACAGGAGCTGCTTCTACAGTACCTGGCCCTACAGGCCCTACAGGCCCTACAGGTCCGACAGGAGCTGCTTCTACAGTACCTGGCCCTACGGGACCAACTGGATCTACTGGGTTGACTGGTTCAACAGGTCCTACTGGGGCCACTGGCGCTACAGGTCCGACAGGAACGACTGGCTCTATAGGTCTTACTGGTTCTACAGGACCCACTGGACCTACAGGTGCGCAAGGAGTGACGGGACCTACGGGTAGCACGGTAGGTAGCATAGACGATCTTACAGATGTAGACACCACCACGGTTGCTCCTAGCACTGGTCAGACACTTGTTTGGGATGGTACGCAGTGGGAGCCAGGTACAGTATCAAGCTCTCAATGGACAACCTCTGGTAGCGACATCTACTACACTACAGGGAATGTAGGTATTGGAACCAGTTCTCCAGGAGTAGCCTTAGATATTGCTGGTCAGATTAATGCTGTTTCTAGCACGTTTCCAGTCCTTGGTTTTACAAGAGAGACCACCCTTACCTCTGGTGCGTTTACTGGCGCCACGGGCATTGCTAGCGCAATGGAGCTCACCACTAAAACAAGTGGGGATATGGGTGACGGTTTTGGTGGTGGCATTGTATTTAATCTTAATGATGCAACAGAGACAGGTGATAATTTCGTAGCCAGAATATACGCTCGAAGGGATGGGGCAGATGATACGGGGGCTCTACAATTTTTTACTGGAAGTAGCGGCCTTGACCCATCTATGATAATTAGAGGATCTGGAAACGTAGGTATTGGGACTACGACACCTGCTCAGCCGTTACACGTAGACGGAAAAGTTAGAATTGACGGAGGGGTTCTCCTGTTAGACGCAGGCGCGAGCGCTAATAATGGTATTTTAATTACTTCTGACTCAAGTGGTTATGTTAGTGATACTTCTCTCGCTTCAGTAAGGATAGGTAACGCGGCTGGAAAGCAGTTGCCCTCTTCCGCTCAAAAAAATGTAGCTATCGGAACCTCAGCTCTTGAGAGAAGCACGGCTAGTTACAACGTCGCCCTAGGTTTTAGAACAGCAAAAGGCATGAATGGGGGGTACAACGTCGTTCTTGGGGACTTTGCTGGTAATCAAAATTTCAGCCCAGTAACTAACCCTAGAAACGTCATACTTGGATATCAAGCTGGTCAACAATCAAGCGCTGGAGATAACGTCGTAATTGGTTATGACTCTTCACGTTATACAACGGGGGGTCAAAATGTTGCGATAGGCAGAAGCGCCGCAATGGGCGTCTCAGGAACCTCAACCTTCGCCAACACAGTAGCAGTAGGATACCAAGCTCTTACAGCGCTGACTACTGGTGGTAAAAACACGGCAGTTGGGTATCAAGCGGGGGCAGCTTTGACTACTGGGTCGCA
>Ga0255759_10001448_pt1 | contig 21140 bp, 4 predicted proteins | sample 101ome_20_FD_179959 | JGI IMG/M metagenome (GOLD analysis project Ga0255759, IMG submission 179959) | Coastal salt marsh microbial communities from the Groves Creek Marsh, Skidaway Island, Georgia - 101404AT metaG (version 2) | ecosystem: Environmental > Aquatic > Marine > Intertidal zone > Salt...
TTACAATTACCGCAGTAAATGATGCTCCAAGCGCAAGTAATGTAAGTGCAAGTACCAATGAAGATGCATCAAAAGTAATTAGTTTATCAGGCAGTGATGTAGATGGAGATGATTTAAGCTACAGTATTGTAAGTAACCCAAGTAACGGAAGTGTAAGTATAAGTGGTAATATAGCAACGTATACGCCAAATGCAAATTTTAATGGATCAGACGCATTTACGTATCGAGCCAGTGACGGATCATTAAATAGTGGTGCAGCAACAACGACAATTACAATTAACGCAGTAAATGATGCCCCAAATGCAAGTAATGTAAGTTCAAGTACCGATGAAGATATATTAAAAGTAATTAGCCTATCAGGCAGTGATGTTGATGGAGATAATTTAAGCTACAGTATTGTAAGTAATCCAAGTAACGGAAGTGTAAGTATCACTGGTAGTACGGCAACGTATACGCCAAATGCAAATTTTAATGGATCAGACGCATTTACGTATCGAGCCAGTGACGGATCATTGAATAGTGGTACAGCAACGGCAACAATTACAATTAAACCAGTTAATGATGCACCTACAGATATTATTTTATCGAATCAAAATGTTAATGAAAATAGTTCTATTGGAACTACTATTGCTCAATTAAGTGCTGTTGATCTTGAATCAAATATTACTAGTTATAAAATTGTTAGTGGGGATACCAGTGATTTTGAAATCGATAATACGACCTTAAAAACAAAACGAATATTTAATTTTGAAACAAAATCAGTATATAACTTGTCGATACGTGTAAGTGATAGTGGTGGAGAATCTTTTACTAAATCATTTGAAATTAATGTTAATGATAGTAATGATGCTCCTCAGGTTTTAGAAGTATCTGCTACAACCACAGAAGACAGTTTAAAGACCGTTAGTTTTAACGGAAGTGATGAAGATCAGGATAGCCTATCTTATGAAATTACAAGCAATCCTTCACACGGAATGGTAGTGATTAATGGAGATACCGTAACTTATACCCCTAATACTAATTATAACGGAACAGACAGCTTTAGTTATCAAGCTAATGATGGTTCTTTAACTAGTAATGAAGGCACGATTCAGATCACTATTACACCAGTTAATGATGCTCCAACCATTACAGATAGTTCAAAAACAACCCAAGAAGACACATCTCTTACAATTAATTTAGAAGCCAATGATATTGATGGAGATACAGTATCATTTTCTTTAATAGACTCACCATCAAAAGGAACCGTATCATTAACGGGTAATAAGGTAACATATGTACCTAATCCAAATTATTTTGGAAGCGATTCATTTTCATATCAAGCCAATGATGGATCATTAAATAGTAACATTGCAACTATGGCGATTATTGTTGATGCTGTGAATGATGCTCCAACAGTGGAAGCGCTATCTTCAACAATCTTGGAAGATAATACAATGTCTTTACAATTAATTGGTAGTGATATTGAAAACTCAGATCTAAGTTTTTCTATTATTAAAACACCTGATCACGGAACATTAGCCATAAGTGATAATACAGTAGTTTATACACCAAATCCTAACTATAACGGTTCAGACACGTTTACATACCAAGCTAATGATGGAGAATTAACAAGTAATATAGCAAGTACTACAATTACTATTACTTCCGTCAATGATGCCCCAACATTAGATGAATCTCAGCTAGAAACTGTTTCTTTTGACGAAGATTTAACGCATTCTTTAACCCTTATAGGAACTGATGTTGAGAATGATGCCTTAACATATAGTATCGAAGGTGGAAGTAATATTAATGCAAGCATTTCAGGGTCAAACATGGCTTTAAGTGCTGTCAAAAATTTTCACGGAACGGAAGTATTTATTATAACAATTTCGGATGGAAAATTGAGCAATGACTATATGTTTAATATTACAGTAAATTCTGTTAATGATGTACCGGAATTAGTCGATAATGAGTTTCGTTTTAAATATAGTAATGCCTATGACATAACCTTACCTAAAATGGATGTTGATGAGGATATATTATCCTATCAGGTTACTGAGTATCCAAGTCATGGAACGATTCAAATTATTGATAATAAAATTAAATATCAACCTTCGAGTGGGTATCATGGAGAAGATATGTTTCTAATTAAAGCCTATGATGGGCAGGTTGAGAGTAATCATGCTCGGGTTGATCTTACAATTCTGCCAACGTTTGATTCCCATGTTAAAGAGTATGTAAGTGATGCTAGTATAACTACAGATATAGAAGCAAATATTAGTCTTTGGGTTGCAGGAAATTTTTCAAACTTTATTAAACGTGCATCAGGGACATCATCTGTTTTAGCCTGGGAAAGTTTAGGGTTAAGCCCACTAAGTTTAGTAAAACAAGGATCTGATACTAATATTTCCTATAACACTACAAAACAAAGTATAGAAGTAGCCAACCAAGGCTTTAAATCAAATGAACCATTAGCAATAAAAAGTATGATATTGGTTCATGTATTAGAGGATGTTAAAAATAGTGTGTTATTTGATACTAGAATGAACTCTAGTGCTTATTTAGTAAATGGATACGATTCCGGAGCTTTAATTTCATCATTAGCAATCAATAATACGGATATTGCCAAAAAAAATAATAATAAATTTGATGTTCAGTCTGATATATTCAAAAATCATAAAACAATTACCTATGTTGAATTTTCTCAATTAGTAGAGCCGTCTCTTCATTTAATGCAACGCTATACCGAATCATTTCAACCACGTGGAGAACTCTTAGAAGTAATTGTATTAAATCGAGATTTAACCAGTTTAGAACGCAAATCTATACATGATTATTTAGGTTTAAAATGGAATATCCCTCATATTACAGGGGTGTTCGATCAAGATGTTGTGATTGATCATGATGTGGATATGGAAGAAGATGACATTGTAATTGAATCGGATGAATTTAATTTAAATGCAAATAATAAATTTAAAGCTAAGGCATTAACCCTTGGAAATAATGCATCAAATTCAAAAGTTAATATTAGGGGACTATTAGAAACGGAAGATTTAGTTATTAATAATAATGTAGAATTTGTTTTAGAAGAAAATGCTACCTTAAATATTACAGAAACATTAACGGTAAATACAAATTCCACGACAACATTTAAAGGTCATGTTAATGCAAAACGAGTTAACGGGGATATTACAATTAAGAATGGTACTTTAAAAGCAACAACGATTGAAGGAGTTTTAGTAGTTCAAGATAATTCAGGTCGTATCTCAGTAGATCAGGTATCTCGAGATTTATTATTAAACGATGGTATTTTAGCTCCAGGAAATTCTCCGGGAACAACATTTGTTGGCAGTAATTACGAACAAGATAGTCTTTCTACCTTAGAAATTGAAATCGAAGCTATTGAAAGTGGTGTTATTAATTATGATAAGTTAGTTGTTGAAGGAAGTATACGTTTAGCTGGTACATTAGATGTACTATTATTACCAGAATTTACAGCAGGATCCCACACATTAAAAATTCTTACGTTTAGTTCGCTCAGCGGAACATTTGACACCATTAATTTACCAGAGCTTCCCACTGGATATTCATGGGATATCAGTAAGCTATATAGTTCAGGTGAAATTAGAATTAATAAAAATCCAATTGCAATTAATTCAAACAGACAGACAAGAGAAGGCCGAACATTAAGTATTACATTAGGTGGGACAGACAATGATACGCCAACATCAGAGTTAGTTTATTCTATTCAGAGTAATCCTGAGTATGGAAGTCTTTCACAAGACGGAAATCTTATAACCTACACACCATACACGGTATCAAATTATCTGGATACATTTACATATACAATTTTCGATGGCTATGGCAATAGTAATACAGGTGTTATTAAAGTAACAATGTTACCTGATTTATCCCATAGTATCGAAAAGGAAATTGAGGGTGCAACTGTCTTAGATTCAGTAGAAAATCATTTAGTAACTTGGTTTGATGCAAGTAATATTGATGGTGATAATAATAAAACACTAACATTTGGCCAAAATCTAACACAGTTAAAAGATTTAAGTGGTAAAAATAATAAAACAAGTGTGATGAATGGCCCTGCAAGTTATGATAATTCTTTGGGTGTGCAGAGCTTGAAATTTGCTAATAGTTCGTATCGTTTAAGTAATGCTCTAAGTACAATGGGGATTCAAAATAGTGATTATGAAGTATTTATGGTAATTCATAATACAGATTTAAATACAGGATCATTAATAAATGCCGGATCAGGTGCGTTTGAAGTTCAGGCTACCATAGGATCTAATAGCGATGGTATACGTTTTATTCCTAATGATCCAAGTAATGTGCCAACAAATGTCTTAGATGTTACACGTGATTCAGAAATTGCCAATAAAACAACATTAATTCATGCTCGAGTAAATAATAATAAAGGCTATTTAAGTATTAATGGAATAACATCAACAGACTCTATTTTAAGTGCATATTCTAATGTTAATTCCAATATTATTATTGGAAGTTCTGATGATGGATCAAATGATTTTAGTGGACATATTTCAGAGATATTACTATTTAATATTACCTTAAATGAGAAGTCTCGAATTGAATTAAATCATTATTTATCAAAAAAATGGAATCTTACTTCATCTGTAGATAGTGATGATGACGGGTTGGTAGATAATAGTGATCCGTTTGCTTTAATTGCAGATAGTGATAATGATGGTGTATTAGATATAGATGATGCATTTCCATTTGATCCAACAGAAACAGCAGATACGGATAGCGATGGTGTTGGTGATAATACAGATATTTTTCCAACAGATCCAGCAGAAAGCAAAGATAGTGATGGTGATGGTATAGGGGATAACTCAGATACCCTCGATAATTCAGATTTAGATGGTAATGGCATTGCAGATATTATTCAGGATAGTGATAAGGATGGTGTTATTGATCGAAACGATGCGTTTCCTTATGACTCAACAGAAACCGTAGATACTGATGGCGATGGCGTTGGTGATAATACAGATGTTTTTCCAACAGACCCAACTGAAAATAAAGATAGTGACGGTGATGGGGTCGGCGATAATTCAGATACCCTCGATAATTCAGATTTAGATGGTAATGGCATAGCTGATAGTATTCAAGATAGTGATGGTGATGGGGTTATTGATAGGAATGATGCATTTCCATATGACTCAACAGAAACCGTTGATACCGATGGTGATGGCATTGGAAATAATGCTGACGCTTTTCCTGGAGATGCAAGTAAGCAAAAAATAGCTGATGGTAAAGATAGTGATGGGGATTCAATTCCTGATGTAGATGATGCATTTCCATATGATTCAACAGAAACCGTAGATACGGATGGTGATGGTATTGGTGATAATAAAGACCCATTTCCGTTAGATGCAAGTAAAACGATTATTTCAGATGTTAATAAAAATGGAATTGATGATGATGAAGAAGATATCGATGGTGATGGCTTTTTAGGAAAAAATGATGCTTTTCCATTAGATTCAACTGAAAATAAAGATACCGATGGCGATGGGGTTGGGGATAATAGTGATGCTTTTCCTTTAGATGCAAGTGAAACTGCAGATAGTGATGGTGATGGTCAGGGGGATAATATAGATATTGATGATGATAATGATGGTACGCCTGATACCCAAGAAGATAGTGATGGTGATGGTATTGCAGATAATTTTGATAACTTTCCTAATGACCCAAGTAAAAGTATAGATACCGATGGTGATGGGGTTGATGATAGTATAGATCTTTTTCCTTATGATGCGAGTGAAACAAAAGATTCTGATAATGACGGTATTGGCGATAATGTAGATACGGATGATGATAATGACGGTATTTTAGATACGGTAGATGATAGTGATAATGATGGAATTGTAGATAGCGAGGATATCTTTCCTAATGACCCAAGAGAAAGTAAAGATACCGATGCTGATGGTATTGGAGATAATGCAGATGTTTTTCCTAAAGATTCAAGTGAAATTGCAGATACCGATGGTGATGGTGTTGGAGATAATTTGGATGTCGATGATGACAACGATGGGCTAAGCGATACTTATGAGCTTAGCATTGGATCGAGCCCGTACTTAATAGATTCTGATGGGGATTCATATCCAGATAAGGAGGAAGTTGATGCAGGAAAATCGCCAACAAATCCTCTAGATATGCCAAATTCATTACCGATTGCTAATCCTGTATCTGTCGCCGTTGTTGAAGATGGTGTAATTCTTATTGAAGTTACAGGCAGTGATAGAAATAAAGATACGTTAAGTTTTAGTAAGGTTACAGATCCTGATTATGGTGTGATTAGTAGTATAAGTAACAATATCATTACGTATCAGCCAAACAGTGGTTTTGTTGGAAGCGATAGTTTTACCTATCGAGCCTTTGATGGTGAAGGATATAGTTCAGCAGAAACAATTTCAATTCAGGTGTATGATAGTTATCCGCTCTTTGAAGAAAGTGCAAATGCCGTATTAACAAATAATCAAATTTCAGAACAATTGGAAAATTTAGAAGAATCAGTATTACTATGGTTAGATGCCTCAAATGTTGATTATATTAATATTGAAGGAAATAAAGTTAGTAAATGGCTTGATATTAGTGGTAACGAAAATCATTTATTGCAAACTGATGTTTCAAAACAGCCTTTATATTTAAGCGCTAGTAAATCAGTTGATTTTGAATCAACGTCATTTCTATCAAATAATTTAGGTTTAACTGCCTCGGATACATATACCTTTATTTTTCTTATGAAAACTCCGCAAGCATCAAATAGTATCTTATTTTATGCTGGTGGAGATCAAGAACAAGAAATTAAAGGATATTTTCATCAACAGACATTGGCAGCCAGTGTTTTAGATAACGCCAATAGAATACAATTTGATCTAAAGCAACCAGATCAATCTATTGCTACATATCAAAAGCCTGGCAACTCAAAACTCTTAGCTTATTTTGAATTAGATCAAGCACGTAAGCAAATGGCAATCTTGGGTAATGGAAATGATGAGCAAGATTTAAATAATGATGACTATTCACAACTTAATTTTAGCAATGAATTTTTCTTAGGATCACAAAAGACCACAGATATCAGTGATAGCATTATAGGTGAGCTAGAATCAGAAGTAATGGAAGTTATTATTTTTAATAAATTATTAACTACACAAGAAAAAATATTAATTAATACCTACCTTTCATATAAATGGAATGCTACATCAATCATCGATAGTGATAATGATGGAATTAAAGATCGAATAGAAATTAACTCAGGCACCAATTTAATAAGTATTGATAGTGATAGTGATGGTATTCCTGATGGTGTAGAAGATTTAAATCATAATGGTATTATCGATCAAAATGAGACTAACCCTCGTTCAGTTGATACGGATAATGATGGCTTAACAGATGCCCAAGAAGATAAAAATAAAAATGGTATTTATGATTACTTAGCAGGATTAGATTCTGCCGAATCAATAGAAAGTGCTGATAGCAATGTGACTTTATCTGAAGCAGAGATTTCAGCATTTTTAGAATCAATGATCGAAACCAGCCCTGTGAATACAGACACGGATGGCGATGGTATTTCAGATAGCGTTGAAATTTCCTCATTATTAAATCCACGAAGTACAGATACAGATAATGATTTAATTTTAGATGGTCTTGAAGATACTAATAAAAATGGTGTTGTAGATACCAATGAAACAAATCCTAGGTTAGTAGATACAGATAATGATGGAATTAGCGATGGTGTAGAAGATCGTGATCTTGATGGTGTATTTGACATCGGTATTGAGACAAATCCATTAGATAATGATACCGATGATGATGGTATTGTTGATGGAATAGAAGACAAAGACTTTGATGGTAGCGTTACTGTAGATAGTGATGGAAATGCTATCGAGACGAATCCTAGAGTTGTAGATAGTGATAATGATGGGTTAGATGATGGTGTTGAAGATAAAAATAAAAATGGAATTGTAGATGCAAACGAAACCAATCCAGTCTTAAGTGATACTGATGGAGATTCCTTGATTGATGGAGATGAGGTCATTAAATTTAATACAAATCCTTTATTAGTTGATACCGATGGAGATATATTAGATGATGCTAGCGAGTTAACTGTATATGAAACAGATCCGACTAAATTAGATACAGATGGTGACAATATATCAGACAGTGTAGAGCTCATGGCCGGGCTTAACCCAACAAACATTGATACCGATGATGATGGTATTGGAGATGGCCTGGAAGACAACAATCATAACGGATCCGTTGATTTAGGAGAAACAGATCCTATGGATAAAGACTCCGATAATGACGGTTTAGATGATGGTATTGAAGATAAAAATAGAGATGCTATTGTGGATGCAACAGAAACGGATCCAAGAAATGCTGATACCGATGGGGATAGTATCTTTGATGGAGTTGAAGATAAAAATAGAAATGGGATTTTTGAGATAGCATTTTTAGAATCAAATCCTTTAAATGTAGATACGGATGGTGATGGATTACAAGATAATTTAGAAGATAAAAACTTAAATGGAAGCTATGATTCACCATTAGAATCAGGTGTTTTTGAAACACATGCTGCCAAAGCAGATACGGATGGTGATGGTATCAATGATGGTGATGAAGATAAAAATAAAGATGGTGTTTATGATCCGATAACAGAAACGAATCCTCGAGTTCAAGATTCGGATGGCGATGGTATTTTAGATGGTGTTGAGGATGCAAATAAAGATGGTGTTTTTGCCCAAGATATAGAAACAAATCCACGCTTAAAAGATACGGATGGGGACGGAATAGATGATAATCTTGAGGATATAAATAAAAATGGCATTGTAGATAGTGGTGAAACCGATCCAAGAAAGGTTGATACTGATAATGATGGACTAAGTGATTCCTATGAAAAAGCCGTTGGAAGTAATCCAATTTCTAATGATTCTGATGGGGATGGGCTATCCGATGAATTAGAAAATACCATTGGTACGAATTTGCTTTCAGAGGATTCTGATAATGATGGAATAACAGATTATGCAGAGGTTAATTCAGTCTTAGAACTTGATCCAACAAACGCAGATACTGACTTTGATGGATTACCTGATGGTCTTGAAGATGCAAATGCAAATGGTTTATTTGATACGTTAACAGAGACCCATCCAAATAATTCAGATACCGATGGTGACGGTCTTGATGACGGTGCAGAAGATAAAAATAGAAATGGTCGTTTAGATGATACGGAAACCGATCCAAAATTAGTAGATACAGATTCTGATGGACTTAATGATAAAGAGGAGCTTGCTGTAGGAACTAATGCCAGAGTTGCTGATACTGATAATGATGGCTTATTGGATGGACAAGAAGTTGCATTAAACATAAATCCATTGGTTTCAGATAGTGATAATGATGGTTTAAGTGATGGCGATGAAATAACTACCTATGGTACAAATCCAAAGGACAATGATAGTGATAATGATGGTTTAAAAGATGGCCAAGAAATTAGTAGTTTTGAAACGAATCCTTTAAGTGATGATACGGATAATGATGGAATTAAAGATTCGGCTGAAATTTATTCCTTTGAGACAGATCCTAAAAATGAAGACAGTGATGGTGACGGTCTTACAGATGGTCAGGAAGTTAGTTTAGGTATAGATCCTAAAAATGCTGATAGTGATAATGACGGCTTAACTGATAGCGAAGAATTAACAACCTATCAAACAAATCCTTCACTTGATGATAGCGATCAGGATGGCTTGAAAGATGGCGAAGAAATTAGTGATCTAAATGGATATATTACGAATCCTAGAAGTAAAGATTCCGATGGAGATACTATTTCTGATGGAAAGGAAATTAAGACTTATAAAACAAATCCAATCAGTAGTGATACAGATGGGGATAGCTTAGCAGACAATATTGAAATTAATGTCCATTTTTCAGATCCAAATAAACAAGATACAGATGGAGATACAATTTTAGATCAGACTGAAGTAAGTTTTGGCTACAGTCCAATCAAAGTAGATACCGATGGTGATGGCATTACAGATAATAATGAAGATGTGAATAAAAATGGGTTTGTAGATAATACAGAAACCAATCCTGTTTTAGCAGATTCAGATAATGATGGAGTCAATGACTTTGTAGAAATTACATTGGGAAGTAATCCTATGGTTAGTGATACGGATGGTGATGGGGTTAGTGATGGCGATGAAATTGCCTTGGGTCTCGATCCTTTATCAGGGGATTCTAATAGTGACGGCATTTCTGATTTACAAGAATTTAGTAATACATCACGATTAATTCAATCATCTCTTGATGCTGGCGGAGGTTCCCAACAAACAAGCTCATTTGATTTAAAGTACCAGTCATTAGCGCCAGTTTTTGCTTCTTTTGAAACTCAAGGAAATAATACATTAATTAATGGTGTTCACTTTGATTCACATGTTAAAGACGTTTCTGGATTTGATCTTCCTTTTGAAAAAGAAGATATAGCATTAAACACAACATTTGAAGGAATGTTTGCTACCAAATTGCAATTAGTTGTTAATGATAAAGAAACCAAAAAAGTATATTACAATGCAACTATCGAAAATGATGATAATCAACGTGCCATAGATACTGTATGGAGTTCCTTAGATAGCCTTAATAATCAAGAAAGACCCGTATCCATCCAAGCAAGAGTTTTTGATGGTTTAACATGGAGTGCCTGGTTCATGGTTCCAGAAGAGGTGTTTATTGATAACTTAGCACCACGAATACAAACATTTACAGCATCCAACAATACTTTTTCTCCTAATAATGAAACATCGATAGGTATTAAAGATAGTACAGAGCTTTCGTTAGAAATGGTTGAAGATTATTTAAAGTCATGGGATATCACGGTTTTAGATAGTAATGATCAAGTAAGAAAAGTTTTTAATCATAAAAATACGGATTTATTAATTATTAATGAAGAATGGTTTGGTAAAGACAGCTCAGATACCTTTGTTGAAGATGGGGATTATAAATTAAAAGTAGTTGTAAAAGATCTGATAGATAATATATCGGAGTCTATCTTAAATGTTAATATTGATAACACATCTCCAAGTATTTCTATGACAGTTACCGCGCAAGGACAAGAATTAAATTCGGGCAAGGTTACATTAACCTCTCAATGGCAAGGTGTTGATAGCAATGATGATTCTATTGAATATAATATTAAATATGGCAGTATTTCAGTGTTAGTTAATGAAAATGAATCGTTACTATTATGGCTTGATGCTTCAGATAAAAATAGTTTAGAAATTCAAGGAAATCGCTTAGTTACATGGCAAGATAAAAGTAATAATGCGAATCACTTTACTCAAGGAATGATTGAGTATAGCCCCCTTATTCAAGAAAATAATATATTAAATTACGAAACAATTAAGTTTGAATCTAATTCTGGGTTAGAATCCATAAAAGCAATGCCTGCAGGATTAAATTATATTTATGCTGTAGTTAAAGATGATTCCGGAGAATGGATTGCAATTTCAGATATTATAAATTTAACAGAATCAGAAGCTGTGCAATTAAAAAATGGACAATTTACAGCCGATTTACTTAGTGATAGTTATGATGAAATTGCAGAAATTTTAGTATTTAGTTCAGAACAAGCCGATATTAGAGATTATTTAAGTGTTAAATGGCAGTCAGAAAATATGTCTAAATTTATGGGAATTTCTTTAGCTGATAATACGTCTCATACAATAACAAATCAAAATGATAATGCATTGTATCAGTTTATGGTTCAAGGTCGTGATGATGCAGGTAATGTTGGAACAGCATATTCAAATACTATTTTGGCTCCAGATCGAACAGCGCCTGAAATTGATAATTCATTAACAGCAATCGTAGGTGTAGAAGATCAGTCATTTACGCTAAATCTAGATAACCAAAAATCAGATAATGTGGACAGTAAACGTAATTTAAGATGGACCCCATCAATTATATATAATGTCGATAATCCAGCAAAATCTTCAGAAGAGATCTTAAATAGCATTGCTGCTATTAATAATGCACAAGATCTTCAATTATCACTTATAGATAATGCAAATACACAATCAAATGCCAATGGAAATATATTTGGTAAAGAAAATGCATTTATTAGTTTACGATTAGAAGATGCTGCAGGAAATTTTGTAGAAAAAGATGTTCAATTATTAATCGATGCTGTTAATGATGCCCCAGAATTTACAGCTGCTATTGGCGATCCAGTGAGAGATAGTTATGGAAATATTATTTATAATATTAAATTTGATGAAGATACCGATAGCCCAGTAATTTCATTAGATGACTATATTCGAGATGTTGATAATACAAAAGAAGACTTAGATATTACAATTGAAACGGTAGGATTTTACAACGATCTTAGTCAATCCAATGGAACAGGGTATAAATCAGAGCACTTTGATGTAGTCATTGGGGATGAAATTTCTGGACATGAATTAACTTTATTTCCACATGAACATTGGTATGGAGATCAGGCATTAACCATAAAAGTTTCAGATTTAAATGAATTAAGTATTACAGAAAATATTATTGTAAGAGTATGGCCAGTTAATGATGCTCCAATTATCAAAGAGGGTATTCAAGCATCATATCAACAAGAAGAAGATACTGTATTTTCATTTTCATTAACAGAATATGAAGATGATGCTGATTTTGAAGATCGACCTCCAACCAATAATGAATTGTTGAAATGGTCGATAGAATCTTATGATGAGTCAATTATTAGCAATGTAGCTATCACTAATGATACCTTAACATTCACTCCAATCGACAATATTTACGGAACAGCTAATATTGTTCTTAAGCTTACAGATACGGATACCGTTGCAGAGTCTGTTTTTCCTCAAGGAAGTGTTTATGGAGGGTATGTTCCTAATCCAAAATCAACAACAAAATCTATTGATTTAGTATGGACACCGATAAATGATGCACCGGTATTATCAGAAATTGCAACACAAACCAATAGCGAAGATAGTGGCTCATGGCAATTAAATTTAAGTGAATTTAAATCTGATGTAGAAGATAATGATGCTGATTTAGCATATGCGGTATCAATGAGTGAAGATTATTTAGAGTATAGCTTTGATCCTGCAACTAATATTATTACATTTACACCAAAACCAAATGCTTTTGGTACGACAGAAGTTACGGTTACATTAACAGACTCAGATTCAAATATTAACTTTCAGCCATACACCCCTCAGCCATTAAGTATAAGTAGAAAATTTAATGTTGTATTAGAAGCTGTAAATGATGCACCTTCAATTACAAGTATTGTCTTAAAATCTACAAAAACAAATTTAACTGATATTGCATTAACCGATGATGAATTGAAAGTTGAAGCGTTTGGATATACAGATATAGGATTTAATGATGCTGGGCAACTAGGAAATGAGTATGATTCAACACGAGCGTCAGAACCATTTTTTACTCCAAATACGCAATTATATAAAATTGAGTGGCTGGTTGATGGTCAGCCAGCACCGCAAAAATCTGTGGTTGCTCAGAACTTAAACTTTGATACCTTAACAATTGATGATTCTATGGAAGGAAAAGAAATTACTGTTAAGGTAAGACCTAATGATGGTGTGAGTGATGGCGTAGAATTACAAGCTATAATGAACGTAAATAACAGGCCAACAATCGTTGCAGAAAGTTCCACATTGCCTAGCTATAATGATTATTTTCCAACAGTTAATGTTGATTTAAGTTGGAATAGTAGTATTGATAGTGATATTGGCGATACAATTAAATATCGTTTAAAAGTATGGAAAGTACCAAAGTGGCAAAGCTCTCCAAGTGATACAAGTATTGATGCTGCTGGAGCATACTTTGATTCTGGATGGAAAGATACGCCGGAGATTATTACAAACATAAATACAATGAAAGGGGTGTTAAGCGAAGACGACTTGCATGGAACCTATTACTGGAGAGTATGGGCTGCAAATGAAATTGCCGGAACATTTTATGACTATAAAAATACGGTCTGGACCAATCAATTTAACATCGACTTAATTGCTCCAGGGTTGGTCAATGATGGTAGTGGCGATGTCGATGAAGATTTTCTTGGAATAGAAAATAATATGACAATTGATTTAGCTGAAAATGTTCGAATACTTTATGGTACAAAGCCTTTGGATAGTGATGATAGCAGTATGTATAAAATTATCTTAAAATCTACAAACGAACCGCCAGATTATCCTTTTAGCCCTATTGTTATTAGTGAGAATGTTATTGTTGATGCTGTACAATTTAATAATGAAAATCCAGACTATATATATTGGACATACATAGTTACATTTCCACCAGGTACAACAACTTATAATATAATTCTTGAAGATTCTGCTACTAACAGAACTGTAGCTAATGAATTTGTAATACTTCCAGATATTACACCTCCGGCGCCATTACAAAATGGATCGGAAGTATTTGCAGATATTTCAGCAATTACTTCAGCGAATATGTATTCTATATCTGGAACCAAAGAACCGAGCTCAGGTGTGTTTTATAGAGGTTATGAAAATGGCTTGATTATAGAATCTCAGTTAGTTGGTTTTACTCCAGTATCAGAATTTACATTTAATATTTATCCAGAAAAACCATCAGGTAATCTTGTGGTAAAAGATCGGGCAGGTAATGTTCAAGAATCTGAAGTAAATATTGATATTACCTTTTTACTAGGAACTCCTGAAATTACGGATGCTTCATTATCTCGATCTGTAATTAATGCCAAACAAAATAATACTAAATTAAAAAACTTTGGATTAACCGATGATCAAATTAATTCTGTAACAAATACTAGTTTAACATTTCAGGTAAATCGAGATATTACAAACTATCAGTTACTGGTTAGTGATAATATTATTTTAGACCAAGCGCAAATAATACCAGCCAATACAGCAACGGTAATTTCTATCGAAGGAGATAAAGAATTATTTGCAGAAGGCGTTAATTTAGTAACGTTAAAAGTTACTGACGCAGCAAATAATAGTGCAGAATCTGAGCTTGCGCTAACATTAAAAGCAACAGATCCAAATTTTGATATTTTTCAAAATGGATCATTTTTAGTGAAGATCACAGATACTCAATGGAATTTATCATTAACAGGTATTAATCAAGAAGATGTCGAAGTATTTGTAAATGACAGCCAAGATAATATTACTCAAGAACCTACCTATTGGATGTATATTAATTCAACACCATTTAATCCTCAGCAAGAAGATATCATAGTAACCTTGATTGATAGTGTATTTAACTATGTTAAAAAACCAATTTGGGATAAAGATTATTATTCAGTTTATGCCTCAAAAACAGATATAGCCTTACCTATTTCTGAGTTATACAATGCTGAACTCATTGCCTTAACATATAATTCATTACCTGAAGGTATTGCAGAGTTAGTGTTAATTGATAATTCAGACCAAACAAGTGGATTATTATATTATATCAACGGGCTCTATTCACAACCTGTATCATTAGCTGATTATCAGTTTGAAGATTCGCAATTATCAACTCCAAAAGAATTACAAGAGTATTCAATTACTGTAGTAGCAAAAGATGCCTACGGAAATACAGTAGATCATGTTGATTTATCAGGACATGGCGTTGCAATTAAACTTAATTATCCAGAATCTGTATTATATGATGAAGATGATTTAGTGGTAATTGAATATGATGATGAAGCTATGAAATGGACTCAAAATGAACAAGTAACCGTAGTTGAAGAAGCAACACAAAGTGTAATTACAGAAATTAATAATACAGGAGTTTATGCCCTAGCAGAGCTAAATTTATTACAAGATTCATTAAACAACCTAAGAGTATATCCAAATCCTTGGATTCCTAGTGATGGTGATGAAAAAACAGGGGTAGAAACTGGAGATAAATCAGGCGTATCTTTTGATAAGCTAATGCCAGAATCAGAAATATCAATTTACACAGTAACTGGAGAATTAATAGTGACAAAAAAAACAGGTGAATTTGATGAGTCATGGAAATGGGATGGTAAAAATGATTTAGGCTATCAGGTATTCTCAGGAGTATATTTATATGTTGTAAAAAATCAAAGTGATGTTAAAACAGGAAAAATTACCATTGTTAGATAACTGTAAACGTCCAAATATATAAAAATAATAAACAGGGCTTTACACTCAGAAAACCTTAGACTAAAATTTTAGTTCACGTATGGTGAATGTAGCTCAGTTGGTAGAGCCCCGGATTGTGGTTCCGGTTGTCGTGGGTTCGAGCCCCATCATTCACCCCACGCATGAGTTAAAAGATTAATTTTTTCAAACGTTTTTTTGCTGGTTATAAATATAAAATAGTCTAGCAATTTATTTAAAATTTAAGTGGGTCTTTTTCTTGAAAATAAGCTACTATATACACAGGAAATAAAAATGACACTCTTAACAATTATTTTATTAATTTTTGCCATCATTAGTGCAATAGCATTCGTTGCTTTAGCGTATTTAATGATGCAATTAAAGGCACAAATACAATCTTTAAATGATCAGCGCAATCATGTGCAAACATTGCTATCATCAGAATTAAAGCAAAACCGAGAGGAGGGGCATGCTAATTCAGCCAAATTGCAGGAACTTGTCTTAAATACGTTAACCAATATGTCAGGGATGCAAAGTAAGCAATTAGAGATGGTTACGAATCAATTAAATACAGTGATGATGGCGAATGAGAAGCGTATTCAAGAGTTGCGAGAAAGTGTAGAAAAGCGCTTGTCTTTATTACAACAAGATAATAATCAAAAGTTAGAGCAAATGAGAGCAACAGTAGATGAAAAATTACATGCAACATTAGAAAAGCGTTTGGGAGAATCATTTAAGTTGGTTTCAGATAAATTAGAGCAGGTTCATAAGGGCTTTGGTGAAATGCAGACTTTAGCGAGTGGGGTGGGAGATCTTAAAAAGATTTTAACCAATGTTAAGACTAAGGGAACTTGGGGCGAAGTTCAGTGTGAAAATTTATTAGATCAAATTTTAACAAAAGATCAATTTTCAAAGCAGGTTAAAGTATCTCCTAATCGTAATAATTATGTGGATTTTGCAATTAAACTTCCTGGAAAAGAAGATGCTCCTGTATATTTACCCTTAGATTCCAAATTTCCTTTAGAGACATACCAACGTATAATTGATGCTCAACAAGAAGGAAATACAGAAAGTGTTGCTAACTATATTAAAGAATTAGAAAGACAGTTGCTTGCAGAAGCAAAGGGGATTTCAGAAAAATATATTAATCCACCCTATACCACTGATTTTGCTATTATGTATCTACCTGTTGAGGGATTGTATGCTCAGGTATTACAAAGCTCTACAATTCAAAGTGAATTACAAGAAAAATATCGTGTTGTTATTTCAGGGCCTACAACATTAGCAGCATTATTAAACTCTTTGCAGATGGGATTTAAAACGTTGGCTATTGAGAAACGATCAAGTGAAGTTTGGTCGATTTTATCAGCTGTAAAAAAAGAATTTGGATTATTTGGAGATATTTTAGAAAAAACACAAAAGAAGTTACAAGAGGCCGGCAATTCAATTGAAAAAGCAACGCAAAAGACACGAACTATTCAAAGAAAATTACGAGATGTCGAATATTTACCTGAGTCTGAGCAGACCCTATCTTTAGAAAATACTGCCGGAAGTCCATTGGAGTTAACCTATGAGTAAAACTTTATCAAATGAATTGGTCATGCTACAGTATAATCCGTTGACCTCATGTAGAAAAAAAGAGAAAGCAAATGATTGATTTTGGGAATGTTATTACGGCAATGGTTACACCTTTTGATAAACAAGGTGATGTAGATTATAAAAAAGCAATTGAGTTAGCAAATTATTTAATTGATCACGGAACAGATACAATCTTATTGGCCGGAACAACAGGAGAAAGCCCTACATTAACACATGAAGAAGAATATCAATTATTTAAGAAGATTAAGTATGAAATTGGCACAAAAGCCTTAATAATGGCAGGTACAGGGTCTAACTGTACAAAAACAGCGATGAATGCAACTCGAAAAGCAGAAGAGTGTGGTATCGATGCGGTGTTACAGGTTGTTCCATATTACAACAAGCCATCTCAAGAAGGGTTGTACCAACATTTTTCAACGATAGCTACACATACAAAATTGCCAATTATGTTATACAATATTCCTGGGCGATCGAGTGCTAAATTAGAGGTAGAGACAATACAGCGATTAGCGGGTGTTAAAAATATAGTTAGTATCAAAGAAGCATCTGGATCGGTAGATATAATAAAGCAGTTGCGAGCTGCTTTACCTGAGAAATTTAAAATTTATTCGGGTGATGATGCTTTAACCTTATCATTTTTAGAAGCAGGTGCTGTAGGGGTTGTTTCTGTAGCATCTCATTGTGTAGGAATACAGTTACAAGAGATGGTATCGTTTTATCATCAAGAAGAATATATTGAGGCAGAAAAAATTAATAAAAAGTTAAAACCATTATTTGATGTTTTATTTATAACAAGTAATCCTGTCCCTGTTAAAGCCGCGTTACGTTTAATGGGTATGGATGTAGGCTCGGTACGATTACCTTTGGTTGAGGCAAATGAGTTAGAAGTGACACAAATTAACGATGTTTTAGCACGTTTAAAGCTATTGTAAGCGTAATTCTGACATCTTAGGTATGAGAATCCAAAAATATTTATCACAGCAAGGGATATGTTCTAGAAGACAGGCTGAGAAATTTATTGATAACGGCTGGATTTTTGTAAATGGCGAGTGCATTAAAGAGAAGGGTATACAAATTGATCCTGAAAATGACAAAATACATTTATCTGATGAAGCAGAAACGTTATTAAAGCAATTTACGTATATTAAATATTATAAACCCCGAGGAATTATTACCCACAGTCCTCAATCAAATGAAAAAGAAATTAAAGATATTATTGATCCAAAGTATCGTCATTGTTTTCCTATAGGTCGTTTAGATAAAGATTCGGAAGGTTTAATATTGTTAACCGATGATGGGCAGTTTGCTAAACGTTGTTTAAGTCATGAGAATCCTCATCGGCGCGATTATATAATTACAGTATCAAAGCCTTTAACACGAGAAATGATACGTAAATGTGAAACGGGTATTATGATTTTAGGAGCTAAAACCAAACCTTGTAAATTAAAAGAGATTAATAAAACTACGTATAAGATCAGTTTGTATGAAGGAAAAAATCGTCAGATTCGACGTATGATTCAAAAAGTAGGAAGTAAGGTAGTAACGTTAAAACGAGTTCAGTTTGGACCTATACTTTTGGGGGGCTTACAAGAGAACACGCTTGAAGAGATACAAGCGTTTTAGATGAAGCAGGTTTACGGACTTTTTTTACACCGTTACACGCTGCTTTTCTATTTCCTGAACCCCACACTGCAGAGGCAACTGGAATTAAAAACCTATATAAATTTAATTTATTCATAACAATACATAGTATAAAATTACGATAATTTTTTAAATTGATAAATATGAACCAGCGATAAAACGCTCATCACAAATGATTATGCTGAGCGTTTTGATAGTTGTTTTTGAATATCTTGAATCATTTGTTTCAACTCAAGGTTATCCGCTTCTAATTTATCCTGACGTTTTTCGATAGATTCTAGCAAGGTTGCAGGAATATCTAATGGGGTAATAGCAACATTAATTTGTTTGGTTTCATTTTTATCAGAGCTATCCCATGCTTTACCAATAATTTTTGATAACTGGCTTGCAGTAATAGTTTCAGGGCTAACTGCGATAGCTGTACCATCTTCAAGATCAGATGCAATAATATAATCACCTGAATTTACAGTACCATTTACAGCAACAGGTACCTGTCCAACAAAGGCAATGGCAACAACAGCGTTAGGGTCTGAATCTGGCTTTTTGTTTCCGATAACAAGTGGCATCGTACTTACAACCATAACACGATCAGAACCTTGGGTTTTTTTCGTAACTTTTCCATTATAAACACCCACAACATCACCTAAATTAATTGTTTCATTAGGATATTTTTTTGGTAAATATTCCGCATAATCTGCTCCACTAGATTCAAGTTTAACTCCTGCTTGAGCAATTCCTAAAACATCCGCATACTGGCCAGAAATACTTCCGATAGCAACCCCTTTATCATCGGTAAATCCGATATAATGATCTGTATTAGAAATTGCTTTATTATGTAACGAAATTTCAAAGGCTCCACTTTTCAGAGGTTTTTCATCATCAAAAGCAAAGTTTAAAGAATAACCATACGAAGACTCAGGTAATGCTGTCTGAGCAAAATAGTCTTGGTTTCCGATGTAGGTTACAAACTGGGGCGAATGAATTATCACGTTTTTATTTTTGCTTTCAATTATTATGTTATTTGTTGCGGTCAGGTTTATGCGTTGTGAAGCTTTAAGGTCGATATATTTTGAATTTAAATTTATTTCTGATCCTGCCTTAATAGTTGTTTCTGAGAAAGAATCAGACCATAAGGAATTAGAATTTATTACTATAAGATCACGCAAAGATTTATAATAAGTTTCACCATCTTTTGTTTCGGGATTCTCTTCATCAGTGGGATTACCTATAAAAATAATATTTTGTTGTGTAGAATTAGGTGTTACTTCTGGTTTTTTAGAATTAGGTTTATAATAGAGTTTATTACTATCATATAATTCAAAATTATTATCTGAATAATGATTTTTAGGGTTAAATGGTTCCTCATGTTTAAATCCAAAACTAAGATTTCCAAAAGCAGCAGTATCACCAGATTGGCGTGCTTGAACTTCAATAGATGATACAGAGAGATTTTGATTAGATGTCGGGGTGAATTTGTTTTTGGTATCATCCCACATAAGAATTTCTCCATTTTTGGCAGAGCTAAGTTTAGAAAAGTGATTAGCAGTAGCAAGAAGGGCGTCAAACGTATCTTCAGAAAAATCATTAGGAATAGCGTTAATAGTAGCAAGAATAGCGCCGATAGTAACAGTAGATTCACCATTCATAAAAGCAACAGACTGGTTGAATGTAACTCCGGCATTAAAGGTGACAGGAGAAGAGAAGTTGTCAGTGACAACAGAATCAGTATTAAGTAAATCAGAAAATGAAAGTTTGATATTAGAGGTAGGC
>Ga0255759_10001451_pt1 | contig 21120 bp, 19 predicted proteins | sample 101ome_20_FD_179959 | JGI IMG/M metagenome (GOLD analysis project Ga0255759, IMG submission 179959) | Coastal salt marsh microbial communities from the Groves Creek Marsh, Skidaway Island, Georgia - 101404AT metaG (version 2) | ecosystem: Environmental > Aquatic > Marine > Intertidal zone >...
ACAGGTACCGCAGGAATAAATGATCAAGTAAGCTATCAAATTCTTCGCACTTCCTCGCTGGCAATGAATAAACTGGTAAAGAGTCTTGCTCCGCTAGAACTTATTCCCAGTAACGCATCCGCCATGCTCATGATTGCCAGCAACCCTGGCATAATTCAAAGTGACCTTGGACGCAGACTAGGCATTAAACGGGCTAACATCTCGACCATTATCAGTGATTTTAAGGAAAGGGGTTTTATTGATGTGCAATCAAAAGGCAGGGCACATTTATTATTTTTAAACGAGAAAGGACAAGCACTGGTACCAGAGATAAAACAAACGATGGATCGCCATGAACAAATTTGTTTCAGCCAGTTTGATAAAATGAAAACCGAAGCGACAATAGCAGCCCTCAAATCTATCCGCCAGCAACTGAAAAAACATAAGTAGAAAGTACAAGAGCTTTAATTAAAAACTCATAACTTCGCCTTTAATATTTCTACAATATTTATTTCTGCTGTTTAACTTTTTTCAGATATTTCAAGCTTCAGCTGCGACTGTGATACTTTCTTTTTTACGGCTTAATAGCATAAGTGAAACAGCCGCAATTAATGAACCACAAGCCATAAAGACAGCAACCGTCTGCAAGCCCAAACCAGCCTGAAACATGTAACCGGCAATAATCGGTGACAGGAATGCGCCTCCCCTGCCTACGCCAATAGCAAAACCAGTTGCGGTAGCCCGCACATGCGTCGGGAATGAAGTAGCAACCAAGGCATATAACCCTACAACACCAGCGTTAGTAAAGAATCCCGCGATAGCTGCTGCCAATGAAAGTGTTCCAAGCTCAGAATAACCGCTGCCAAAGACAATGATCAGCGGAAAAGAAAGCAGCATTGAACCAATGGTCAGCCAACGCAAACTGTAGCGTATGGCTATCAGGCCGAGTATTCCTCCACCTATAGCCCCTCCCAGGTTTGCGGAAACCAATACTCTTGCGGCTGAACTGGGATTAAATCCCATATCGACAACAATGGAAGGTGCCCACTTCAGAATGAAATAAAAGGTGGCTATATGCATGAAATAAGCAATGGTTATCAGGATGGTGGTCCGGATTAAAGCCGGTTTGAAAATATCACCAATGGCATGGTTTTTTTCTTCGGCGGTAAGTGCCGGAAGTGCCTGGACAACCGAGTGGCCCATGCGTTCCAACGCTTTATTAATTTTTTCCAAGGCACCATGAGGCTGCTTATCGGTCAAAAATGCAGGCGATTCCGGGACAAAAAACCAGACCAGCGGGATAAAACAGGCAGTGATGATGGCGCCAAATTCAAAAACGATATTCCAGCTGTTATTGACCAGCAATCTGGCGGATATTTCTCCGCCGACTATCGCGCCGATCGGATAACCAATTGCCATCAATGAAATACACAAGGTTCTGCTCTTTTTATTGGCAAATTCCGCAACGGTAGCATTAGTCGCTGCCAGCATGCCGCCAATACCCAGCCCGGTTATGACACGCCAAATTGATAACTCCATAATGGAGCTTGATACAGATGCCATAGCCATGCCTACAACCATGAAAATGAGGCAAATTAAAATCGTATGGCGGCGACCGATTTTATCGGCGAGACCCCCAAGAGTAAAAGCACCGATACCCATCCCTAATAATTCCATCGACAAGACTATACCCAAGGCACCACGCTGGACTCCCCAGTCAGCGGCTATTCCGGGAGAAGCAAAACTGATGGACTGAATATCAAATCCATCCAGTGCATTCAGACCTATCGTGATTGCTACCGTTAAAATCTGCAACCAGGACATCGGGTTATCATTCAAAATTGCTCTGGGATCTTGGCTCATGATTTGCTCTCTTTTTTATAATTATTTATTTATTTGATCTGTAAGCGCTGACTTAACAATTTTGCCATTGGCATTTCTGGGCAAGGCATCAATTAAACTGACATGCTTGGGAATTTTAAATCGCGCCAGTTTGCCATCCAGGCTTTTTATTAAATCATCCAGGTCAATTTTATTTTCAGGCTTTGCCGCAACGACAAACAAATGCCCTACCTCTCCCCACTTTTCATCGGGTCTGCCTATGACAGCGCATTCTTTTATGGCCGGATTATGTGCCAGTAAAGCTTCTATTTCCCCAGGGTAGACATTTTCTCCACCGGAGATATACATATCTTTCAAACGGTCAACGATCCAAAAATAACCTTCCTCATCACAAAGCGCAACATCTCCAGTACAAAACCAACCGTCATCCGTGAAGGCTTTGGCGCTGTCTTCCGGTCTGCGCCAGTATCCGGCGGCGACATTAGGGCCCTTTAACTGCAATTCCCCGGATTCGCCTGTTGGGCACGGCTCCCCGTCAGTATTAGCAATTCGGGCTTTTACCCGTGATGTTGTAATTCCGACTGATCCAGGTCGAGCAGCAATTAAATCAATATCCACAGGCATGCCGAAAACAGTTCCTGCTTCACTCATACCGAAGCCATTTGCTACCGGGACCCCATCTGTAACCCAGTCCTGAATTTTCGCCTCTGCATAGGGTGCGCCTCCGGTAAAAAGCGCAGTTAGTCCCTTCAGCTTTTCCGGAGAATATGTCGGCTCGGCCTTGATTAAATCTGCCATGACCGGTACACAAAAATAATGGGTCACCGATAACTCAGGATCAGCCAAACGACTCAGCGTCCGGGCCGGATCAAACCCATCGGACACAATAAAAGTAGCACCCTGATAAATCGCCGGACGTACCGCCGTGATCAATCCGATAATGTGAAACATGGGCGCATCACTCATCACCACGCTGTGATTCTGAACACGACCAACCATGCCGAAGTTTATCGCTGTTTCAGCAAGATTATTTTCACTGAGCAAGGCGCCTTTGGGACGCCCGGAAGTGCCGGAGGTATATAAAATTAAAGAGGGCAAGTCGCTGTCAATCAAGGTATATGGCAATGCTTCAAGCGCGGCCGCCTGATTCAGGAAAGTCTGCAGATTCATGCCATCGATGCCTGTACTTTCGAGTAATTCATCACCAATGATGAGCTTGGGTTCGGCATCTTCGATCAGCGAATTGATTTCTGTTGCTGTCAGGCGCCAGTTAAGAGGCACATAAATAGCCCCAACGCGGGCACAGGCAAAGTGCAGTGCTATCAGCTCAACTCGATTTTTAGCAAGACAGACAATACGATCGCCCTGCACTACCCCATTTTTTTTAAGTGCAGTTGCACAACGACCGCAAATCAGATCAAGCTCAGCGTAAGTCCATTGTCGCTCACTCGCCAAATCAATGGCGACTACCTTGTCTGCCTGATAGCGAGCCTGGAAACCCAGTAAATCTGCTGCACCATTCACCTGGTTAGCCTGTCATTAAGATTTTTTTTGTTTGGAGAGGTCATACGAGCCAAGTCCTGGCTTGTAAGATTTTTCATCAATAAATTGGCGGATACCTTCTTTACGTCCTTCATTGTCATAACTATTGGCCGCTTCCTGAGCACGAACCAGATAATCTTCAGCATTATCGTAAGTCATTTCTTTAACACGACGTACTGCATCTTTTGTTGCTTTAAGTGCGACCGGATTTTTTCCCAGCAGCACATGACATAGCTCTGTCACTCTTGGCTTCAGCTGGTCAGCCGGAACCGCCTCATTGATTAGCTTCCACTCGGCGGCTTTTTTTGCATCTATATTTTCACCGGTCAGGGCATGGTACATGGCGTCACGCATCGACATCAGATCAATCGCCACCTTGGTTGCACCTCCACCAGGTAAAATCCCCCAGTTAATTTCACTTAAGCCAAACTTGGCTTCTTCCGAAGCAATTGCCAGGTCGCAGGCAAATAAAGGGCCATAACCGCCACCGAAACACCAGCCATTCACCATGGCGATAGTGGGTTTCTGATACCAGCGCAGGCGACGCCACCAGCCATAAGATTCACGTTGCGCCTTCCGGGTGCCACCAAGTCCGGTAGCTTCTGTTTCACGAAAGTATTCCTTCAAGTCCATGCCTGCTGTCCAGGCAGTCCCTTCACCGGTAAGAACCAACACGCCAACATCATCGTTAAATTCCAGCTCATCCAAAACCTCCATCATCCTGCGGTTAAGGGCCGGGCTCATGGCATTACGCTTTTCCGGGCGATTAAAACTGACCCAGGCAATTCTATCTTCAATCACGAAGCTAACTGTATCTGCTGACATGGCAATTCCTTTCTTATTTTTTTAAAAATTAATTGTTATCTATCATAACCTTCGTTATAGTCTTGTTCAATAAAACTTTTTATCCTAAGGGCAAAAATGCCTGAATATTAATTCAAATAATAATATAAACTGTTTCAAGCCTGAGAGAACAATAAAAGAAGAGGTAGCAGATGAACCACAAAATAAACGTTTCACGCTTAAGTCCCGATTTAAAACAATTATTAATTTTCCCTTTATTTTGTGCACTGGCCGCCTGTAGTAATGAAAATACCCAAGCACCTACTGCTATGGAAACGACAACACCTAATGAATCACAAGCCACAGCCTCTGTGTTACCTGTCATGTCGCCAGCTGTTGGCACTAATCTATTAAATTGTGAAGAGCTGAGCTCACAATTTGTTTTTGAACAGACTGCGCTCACTGAAGTTTCGCAAGTGCCTGCAGGAATGCTTGAAGGCTATCCTGTTGGCGAACACTGCCTGATCACCGGACAGATGAATCAGCGCGTCAGTGAAGTTGATGGCAACTCTTATGCCATCGGTTTTGAAATGCGCCTGCCCGCTGACTGGAACGGACGCTTCTTTCATCAGGCTAATGGCGGTATTGACGGTAGAGTTGCACCATCCATTGGTGGCATGCTGGGTGGCGGTCCATTAAGTACCGCCTTGTCTGAAGGTTTTGCTGTCATCAATTCAGATGCCGGCCATCAGGGCCCAACACCTTTTTTTGGCATAGATCCGCAGGCACGACTTGATTATGGTTACGCAGCTGTTGGCACGCTGACGCCGATGGCCAAGGCGCTGATTACCAGTGCTTATGGTAAAGGGCCTGACCGTTCCTATTTTGCCGGATGCTCCAATGGCGGGCGTCATGCCATGATTGCGGCTGCGCGCTATGCTGATGAATACGATGGCATACTGGCAGGAAATCCGGGGTTTAATCTGCCCCAGGCTGCAGTTGCCCAGCTTTATGCTGCGCAGCAATTCACGCTGGTCAGTACGACAGTAAATGAGAATGATGAGCCAGATATCAGTAGCGCGTTTACCCAGGCTGAAAGAGATTTGATTGCTGCTTCTATTCTTGAACAATGTGACAGCTTGGATGGCCTGGAAGATGGCATCGTGGCCAATCTGATGGCTTGTCAGGCTGCATTTGACCTGGAGACACATGTTCCGACCTGCACTGGAGAAAGAGATGGCAGCTGCCTGAGCGCTGAGCAGAAAACTGTGTATAGCAACATCATGAGCGGTGCCCGTAATTCTTCCGGAGAATTGATTTATTCAAGCTTCCCCTACGATGCCGGTGTCAATAATTCCAATTGGGCATTCTGGAAATATGGCGCTTCGCAGCGACTTGACCCAGGCTCAGTTGGTTTCATATTCAGCACCCCTCCCTTCGATTTTAACGAGTTTGTTGCCCAGAGCGGTTTGCAGTTTGCGCTGAATTTTGACATGGATACTGACGCACCCAAGATATTTGCTACTGAAGGTATTTACAGCGAAGCGGCTATGTCCTTTATGACACCTCCAAACCCGGCTGATTTGAGTACCCTGCGTGATCGTGGCGCCAAGATGATGGTTTTTCATGGCACCTCTGACGGCATATTTTCCTCTGACGATACCGCACGCTGGTATAACGAATTAAATGCCCAAAATGCCGGCAACGCGGATGAGTTCACTCGACTATATCTGGTCCCGGGGATGAATCATTGTGGCGGCGGACCCAGCACTGACCAGTTTGATATGGTCACTGCCCTTGTAAACTGGGTAGAACAGGGTGAAACACCTGATCGCATTATTGCCTCAGCCCGAGGTCCCGACAACCCTGTATCGGTAAATGAGGAGCTGCCCGCTGACTGGGCACCTGACCGTACTCGCCCATTATGCCCTTATCCTGAAATAGCACGCTACAACGGCAGTGGCGATATTGAAGATGCTGCGAACTTCAGTTGTGAAGCACCCTGAATAATACGCGCTGACTATTTTTAACGAGGTAACCATGAAGCAAAAAACACGCCTTTTATCTGCGAAGTCCGGCCTTGATAAACTGCTGCTATTATCTTTATCAGGCGTGCTGGCGGCATGCGGCGAAAATTCTACTGGGCCTTCTGTCGATACTGCAATGCCAGCTGAACCGTTGGCAGCGGCAGAAGTTGGTAATGGCTTGTTAACCTGTGAAGAACTGAGTGCACAGTTTACTTTTGATCAAACCGTTATAACCGGAGTCTCAAGTGTTCCTGCTGGAATGCTTGAAGGCTATACCGTTGGTGAACATTGCCTGATTACCGGTCATATGGACCAACGTATCAGTGAAGTTGATGGCAACACCTATGCCATCGGTTTTGAAATGCGTCTGCCTGCTGATTGGAATGGACGCTTTTTTTACCACGCTAATGGCGGTGTCGACGGTTTTGTCCGTACGGCAACAGGGAATCTGGGCGGCGGACAAACGACAAGTGCTCTGGAATTAGGTTATGCAGTAATCAATTCTGATGCCGGTCATCAGGGCCCGGCGCCTTTTTTTGGGATAGATCCACAGGCGCGAATTGACTACGGCTACAATGCAGTTGCCAGACTCACCCCAATGGCTAAAAACCTGATTTCGACAGCTTATGGCAGAGGCCCGGAGCGATCTTATTTTGCCGGATGTTCAAACGGTGGGCGTCATGGCATGGTAGCCGCTGCACGCTATGCAGACGAGTATGATGGCATTCTTGCGGGAAACCCCGGCTTTAACCTGCCACAGGCTGCAGTCGCGCAACTTTATGCTGTACAGCAATTTACGCTGGTAGCGACTTCATTAAACGAAAATGGCGACCCAGATATTAGCAGTGCTTTCACCCAAGCAGAAAGGGACCTGATCGTCAGTAAAGTGCTGGAACGTTGCGATGGTCTGGATGGCCTGGTTGATGGCATTGTCGCTGACAATATGGCATGCCGTACAGAATTTGAACTGGCTCGGGATGTGCCGACTTGCGCAGCTGAAAGAGATGGTACCTGTTTATCCGATGCGCAGAAAACCGTGATGAACAATATTATGAGTGGTGCCCGTAATTCTGCTGGCGAAATGATTTATACCAGCTTCCCTTATGACCCGGGAATGGCAGGGCAAAGTTGGGCGGGTTGGAAGTTCAATTCTTCACAAAGTCAGAATCGTGACCCAGGCGCAACGGCCGCAATTTTTACCGTCCCTCCTTTCAATATAGATGAATTCAGGGAAATGGGCGGCTATCAGTTTGCCATGAGCTTTGATATGGACACAGATGCACCCAGAATTTACGGGACTAATGAGTTATATACAGAATCCCCCATGTCTTTTATGACACCGCCTGATCCCTATAAATTGGACGGCTTGCAAGACAATGACGCCAAATTAATGGTTTACCATGGCATGGCTGATGGTGTTTTCTCACCTGACGATACTATCCGCTGGTATTCTGAGCTCAATGCCCAACATGCTGGTAATGCTGACGACTTTGCCAGAGTCTATCTGGTGCCTGGTATGGGGCATTGTTCAAGCGGCCCAAGCACAGAGCAGTTCAACATGTTTGAAGCCCTGGTAGCCTGGGTAGAGGAAGGCATAGAACCTGATCGCATTATTGCTTCAGCCAGAAGCGATAACGATGAAATCCCAAGCGACTGGTCGGCGAACCGAACTCGCCCACTATGCCCTTTTCCGCAGGTGGCACGCTACAACGGTGAGGGTGATATTGAAGATGCCGCCAGTTTCAGTTGTGAAGCACCCTAAACAACCTAAATAATTACTTGAACAGTGAGGAGCAAGAAATGACTAAATTCAAAATGCTTGTAGGCGTATTCAGCTTACTCGGCAGCTTTTATATCAGCAGCAGCCTGGCACAGGAGCAACCACAGGCACCTGAATTAACTTTTGCCTTTGAAGTGCTGGCTGAAGTTGCTGATCCGACCGTGATTGGGACTTTGCCCAATGGAACGCGTCGCATTGTCGATATTCTGGGGGGTAGTTTTGAAGGGCCGGGCATAAAAGGACGGGTCGTTCCTGGGGGCGCTGACTGGCAAATTATCCGGGAAGATGGCTTTACTGATATTGATGCCCGTTACACGCTTGAAACTGATCAGGGTGATTTAATTTATGTCTCCAATATCGGCATAAGACATGCGCCGCCGGAGGTGATGAGCCGGCTTAATGCGGGTGAAGTGGTCGATCAGTCAGAAATATACTTTCGTGCCGTGCCAAAGTTCGAGACCAGCGCACCGGAACTGGAATGGTTAATGAAATCTATCTTTGTCGCTACTGGTGAACGTTACCCCAATGGCGTTGTAATCCGTTTTTGGCGACTGCATTAAGAACCCAATCATCACAATCAATAAAGCAGATTAACTATCATGGCTAATAATAAAAATTCAGAATTAAAATTTAATCGTAGAGACATGCTTATCGGCGCCGCTGGTTTAACAATAGCAGCAGGTGTCACAAATGCGCAGGATAAAGCAGAAGTTCCACCACTGGCTCCACAAATTCCATTCAACTTTCCTGAAACAGAATTTGTCTATGAAGCCATCGTCGACATTGAACCCGGTATAGATCTGGGTAATGGACCACTTGGACAAAGAGCTATGGTGCCGATAACCGGTGGTACTTTTGAGGGGCCGAATATCCGTGGCACGGTACTTCCTGGTGGCGCTGACCGCCAACTCGTCAGGGAAGATGGCGTTCGACTGTTAGATGCCTTATATGAACTGCAAACTGATGATGGTGCAATTTTTACCGTGCGTAATCAGGTTATTTCACACCCTCAGCCAGGCCAGGCAAGGTTTTCATTCATACAGATTACTGCACCGGAAGAATATAACTGGCTCAACCAATCTATTCACGTAGGAACGCTTGATAGTTTAAGACCCGAACGCCAAGCTGTTTTGGTCAGGGTATTCCGGCTTGTCTGATTTCGGACAAAGCATTTGAAAGCTGCAAGCACAAGGTGATATAAAAAGGGCTTTAATACTTTTTCTTCCTTCACGATAAAGCACATAAGAAATCACCATGCGAAATCTATCACTTGCCTCAGCTTTATTCGACACCGATCCGAGCATTCATGCTTGATAGCCCTGAACTTTCAAAGGAAGCTTTTTTAAAATTGGCGAATTACCGCATGCCTTTCGGTAAATATGCCAACAAGTTGTTAGTTGATATTCCTGAAGAATATTTTATCTGGTTTGAAAAGAAAGGCTTTCCTGCAGGAGAACTGGGACATTACATGGCTATGATGCTGGAAATCAAAACCAATGGCCTGGAATATTTATTTGAGCCCCTTAAAAAGAAGCAGCCCCTAAAAAACTGATCCTATACAAAAAATAAGAGTGAGGATGAAGATGAAAAATAACAATGAAAGCCGAAGACAATTTTTAAGCGGTAGTGCCGCAATCGCGGCAACCACTGTGTTGGGTACTGCTGTAAAACCCGCACTGGCCCAGGAACATCAATATGTTTTTGCGCCACCGGCAGTGACTTCCATGGAAATTGCCGGAAGCTCTGAGCGCTTTCCTGTCAGACGGGTTTTCTGTCTTGGCCGGAATTACCGCGCTCATGCCATTGAGTCAGGTGACAACCCTGACGAAACACCCCCTTTTTTCTTTATCAAACCGCGTGATGCCGTTATAGACAGCCGCGATGGTTTTCCTTATCCACCGATGACCAGTGAACTTCGTTATGAAGGCGAAATGGTCGTTGCCTTAAAAAGCGGTGGTGCCAATATCCGTGAAGAAGATGCGCTGGATCATGTTTATGCCTATGGTATAGGTCTGGATATGACGCGCGAAGACCGCCAGCATGAAGCCCAGGCACTGTCACGCCCCTGGGCCATCAGTAAGTCCTTTGATAAATCAGCACCCTGCGGCCCACTTTATCCGGTTGAAACGCATGGGCACGCTGTGACTGGCCGTATCTGGTTGAGTGTCAATGGCGAAATCAAGCAGGATTCAGATCTGGCCTTGCAACGCTGGTCAGTGCCTCAGGGCATTGCCATACTTTCCCAACATTATGAGCTGGCTGCAGGCGACATCATTATGACAGGCACTCCTGAAGGCATCGGCCTGGTTGAAAGAGGCGATGTTATAAGAGTCGGTATTGATAAGCTGGGTGAAATTGAAGTCAGAGTTATTTAAGATGGGCATTGCCATGGTAGTAAGCAGAAAGTTTGCCACCGACAACTTTTGCAACATACCGGATGACCAGTAATAAAAAAGTAGAAGAACATAAAGATCCTGGTTTTACTGCCGCATTGATTTGTTGTGGTGGGGTTCTCGCCATCATGATCTTTAGCGTCTTTCTGCTTAAAATCGAATTACACCTGGCGTTAACACTCGCTCTTATCTGGGCAGCCTTCAATGCGGCTCTTATCGGCTATCGATTTAAAGACACCAAACACTTGATGAATGACGGCATCATTGCTGCCGTTGGTGCCATTTATATTTTCATGCTGATCGGTGTTGTGATTGCCGCCCTGATTGAAAGTGGCACCATTGCCGGCATTATCGTATATGCCCTGGGCGTTGTTGATCCCCGCTGGTTCCTGCCTGCCTCCCTGCTGCTTTGCAGTTTTATGTCTTTGGCTACCGGCACCTCATGGGGCACAGTCGGAACAGCAGGTGTTGTATTAGTCGGACTTGGAGAATTTATTGGGATACCTGCCCCTATGGTTGCAGGCGCAGTAATTTCGGGGGCACTATTCGGCGACAAGATGTCGCCTTTATCTGATACCACCATACTCGCAGCAACAGCAGTGGGAACTGAAGTTGACCAACATATAAGAGCCATGTTTTATACGACAGGCCCTACTTATTTAATAATTCTTATTATCTTCGGATTTCTTAGTTTTAATTATGGTGATGTAGCATTAAGTCTTGAAGAAATTGATGCTTTAAGAGAACCCTTACTGCAACAGTTCTCGATCAATATTCTGGTGTTTCTGCCTCTGTTGATCATTATCGTCATGAGTTTTATGCGAATGGCTGCTGAACCCAGCATGATGGCAGGCACAGTAGTCGCGGTAATACTTGCCATGTTTCTACAGGGCCGTGAGTTTTCAGATATTCTATACAGCCTGCAATATGGTTTTGTTTCAGACACCGGCATTGCAAGTATCGACACTCTGCTCACTCGTGGCGGTCTGCAAAGCATGATGTGGACATTATCACTGGCACTGATTGCACTAGCACTTGGCGGCATTCTCAGTGGCGCCGGTTTCTTACGCGTTCTGGTCAGCGGTTTGATAAAAAGAATCAGAACGGCTACCCAGCTTGTGACTTCAACCATAGTAACCTGCATGCTGGCCAACATGAGCATGGGTGAAAACTATCTGGCAATCATTTTCGGCTCACGAATCTACAAGGACACTTACAAGGAACGCGGCCTGCATCCTCGCATGCTGTCCAGATGTGTTGAGGAAGGTGCAACGCTCAGTGCCGGTTTGATTCCCTGGACAACCACTGGTGCCTTTTTTAGTGCGGCATTGAATGTACCGACAATACAGTACGCCCCCTGGGTTCTGTTATCTTCGTTCAATATAATTGTTTCTATCGGCCTGACGGCTCTTGGCAAGGGTATTTTTACAAAAAAACAGCCCTGAATTGTGATAGCTTTTACTTTGTCAAGCCGGAACAAAATAATAATAAGGGAATCAATCACTCATGTTTAATTACCTGAAAAGCACTCTGGGTCCGGGGCTGGTTTTTGCGGCTGTAGCAGTCGGGACATCCCATGTTGTGCAATCAACCAGGGCAGGCGCCACTTATGGCTTAAGCATGATTTTTCTTGTGGTGCTTGTTTGCATGGTTAAATATCCCACTTATCTGTTCAGTTCACGCTACGCAGCGTTAACCGGACAAACAGTCGTAGATGGTTATGCCAAACGCGGAAAATGGTTTCTCTATATTCTGCTGGCGCTCATCATGATTGAAATAACCGTAGCGACATCTGCAGCCGCATTGGTAACCAGTGGCATCATAAAAGGCATTTTCAATCTGTCCATGGAAACAACTGTTTTATCCATGATCTTGCTGTTGGGCACTATTGCCATTCTGGCAATAGGAAAATACAAAGCGCTCGAATCCTTCTGTAAAATTCTGGTAGTTGGATTCTGTATCACAACTTTAATTACGACCTTTATCGCACTCATTGGTTTTGAATCTTCAACGGCACAACCCATTACCCAACTGGCATTTGATCGCCCTACGACCTTATTTTTAGTCAGCATCGCCGGGTGGATGCCGACCGGAATTTTAGGGGCGGTCATGCTTTCCAACTGGGTTCTTGCCAGAAAGAACAGTAACGGCAATAAAGTGTTTACAAGAAAGGAAGCCGATTTCGATTTTCATGTTGGTTATGGTTTCTCAATTTTTTTAGCGGCCTGCTTTGTTATTCTGGGTTATATCGTCATACGGGGCGCAGGCGACAATATCGCCAACGATAGCGCAGGATTTTCACTGCAAATCATTAGTTTATTTACCAGCACAATTGGTAGCTGGGTGTTCAGCCTGATAGCCGTAACAGTTATCGCTGTCATGTATTCGACGCTGTTGGCGCTGGTTGATGGTTTTCCACGCCTGACTTTTGATGTTCTTGATACACTCTGGCCGGATATCACTTCCGCAATAACCGAGACCAACTTTTACAGTATTTTATTTGCTCTGTTATTTATCCTGGTGGGAGCAGTATTTTTTCTGTTTATGAATTCCTTTACGCAGTTTATCGATTTTGTCACCGCTACAGGTTTTATTATTACACCAATCATCGCTACCTTTAATCACGTCATTATTTTTTCCAGCGACATCAACCCTGAACAAAGACCAGGCCCGATACTGAAGTTATGGAGTTATTCCACGATCACTATTTTTTCTGTTGTCACTCTGTTGTGGCTTTATTTTCAGCTGTCTTAATCATTAGGTTCTGAGTAAGTCCTTTGTAGTTTAACAACCAACACAGAAAGTAGCTTCATCTTGCAGATAAGGCATAATATGGCGCTTCCCCTACCCTGGGGATACTCATTTATGACTAAATAAGCTTCGAGTAAAAATGGAAGAACCAAGTCCTGCCAGCCATAACCGCTTTACTGCTTTTGCCTATCCCGCTTTTGCTCTCTACTGGTCTGCAAGATTCTGTTCCACTTTTGCTGTTCAGATAGCTTCTGTTGCCGTGGCCTGGCAGATTTATGATCTGACACGTGACCCAATGGATCTTGGAATCATTGGGCTTGTTCAGTTTTTGCCCTTGTTATTATTAGTCCTGGTGACCGGTTCAGTTGCGGATCGCTACGGAAGACGTCGCGTCATGGCTATTGCCATTACGCTTGAAGCCATCTGTGCAGCCGCAATTCTGTTTTTTTCTATCCGGGGTTTAACTTCACCTCTGCCTGTATTTTTTGCTCTGACCGGGATGGGAATTGCCCGTGCATTTTTTGGCCCGGCTTCACAGTCTCTGGTCGTCAACCTGGTACCGATGGATGTTTTTGCAAATGCTGTTTCGCTGAATGCATCCTCCTGGCAGATATCCAGTATTGTAGGCCCGGTTGCCGGGGGATTACTTTATGGAATCAGCCCTAATCTTGCCTATTCGATCGTGGTCATCATGCTGGTACTGGCATTAGTTCTCATCATGCGGATTCCAGCACCGGCACAGCACAGCACAAGCACGAAAATAACCTTCAGTACTGTGTTCGGCGGTTTACGCTATATCCGCAAGGAAAAAGTCGTGTTGGGGGCCATCTCGCTGGATTTATTTGCCGTCTTGCTGGGTGGAGCGGTGGCATTATTGCCCGTCTATGCCCGTGACATTCTGGAACTTGGCCCCTGGGGCTTAGGCATCCTGCGTGCCGCTCCGGGGGTTGGCGCACTGACAATGGTGGTATGCCTCACGATTTTTCCTATCCGTGATCATGCCGGGCGTATTCTATTAATATTCGTGGCGCTATTTGGTGTTTTCACTGCCATGTTTGGACTGTCGACAATAATGTGGGTTTCTGTCATCAGCCTGGCACTTGTCGGGGCTGCCGATATGGTAAGTGTTGTCATACGCGAAACCCTGTTACAACTCTGGACACCCGATGATGTTCGCGGCCGGGTAAATGCCGTCAACATGGTTTTCCTGGGTGCTTCAAATGAGCTTGGCGAATTTCGTGCAGGCTTCATGGCTGCCTGGATAGGCGCTGTCCCGGCCGTAGTTTTTGGCGGAGTTGCTGCTATCGGAATTGCCGGGGCATGGGCTTGGCTGTTTCCGCAATTACGGGATGCACGTTATCTAAATCGTCAAGATTGAACGCATGCCTATAATTATGAATTGGGTAATACTTAGAGGTATTACCAAAGTTATACACATCTATTTTAAAGCTTGGAACTCAAGCCTCAATTAGCTAATTTCCCAATACTATGAAATTCTATGATCACTCAGGGCTGGCTGAGCGCTTAGATATCTACTTAATGGATTCTAACAAAATTTGATTACACAAACTCAAAGTCAGTAAAAATCAATTGCTTCACCTGAATAGCTTATTTGTATTTGTTTCTAAATAGGCTCAACGCTTATCAGGTTTTCGATATTTTCCTGCATTTATTTTCGAAGAATGCCTTAAAGGCGTAGACACTTGGCAATTTAATACTTAGGATGAATATAAATTTATTCTTATATTGGTAAAAAAACTTAAGCCATTTATAGACGGATAGTTCACATTAAGATAGAAACTAAAAAGTTACAAAATAAATTTTAAAATCTAGTATTATTTTTGTTTTTTTGATATTTTCGGAAATATATTTACATATTAAATGGCATTTAATAGATATGAAAATCATAGCTTCCATCGTCTTATCTATAGTATTTTTAGTTAGTTCAAGCTTTTCTCAAAACTTTTCTCTTCAAGCGACCTATGGAACTATTACTCTAAATTCAGGCTTTACGCCTGATCCTATGACTTTTTCAGTTAAGTCTGGTGGAAGTATTGATGCATCATCTTTGGGTGGTTCATGTGCAGGATACATAGCTAATGCCCCAGATTTTCAATTTACTTTCTCGCCAGGCTTATTATCATTATGGGTTTCAGTAATATCATCGGCAGATACTACTTTAGTTATAAATTCACCTAACGGATCCTGGATTTGTGACGACGATAGTGGTGGCGATCTTGACCCATCAATCTATTTTAAAGATCCGGCAAGCGGAGTTTATGATTTATGGATTGGGACCTATAGTTCAAGTGCAATCTATGATGCGACATTATACATTTCAGAATTAGGACCATATGGAAATTAATAACTGCGAAAGTTAGACTACTAATTTTTATATTGCTTACTAAAACGAGAAATAGTTGATCTATATAATAAAAGACAGAGTAATAATACATATTCAGAATTATTCCTACGTATCCAAACCAGCCTATATTTACTTGTCTAAATAATCTTTATTATTTCTAATCAGTGAAATTGACTTTTTTAAAAATGCTAATTTTTATAGTCATGATTGGTATAATTTCGATCATCTCTATAATGGACGATACGCAAGATCAACCTTTATTTAGTAATGAATCAACTATAGTCTACCAAAGGAATGAATATTTACCTTATTGGGCCGATATTGACCGTGACTGCCAAGATACTAGGCAAGAAGTTCTAATTATTGAAAGTAAAGTCGATGTAGTATTAAGTGAATCTGGCTGTGAAGTTATATCAGGCAGCTGGTTAGATTTATACACAGGCCATACATATGAAAATCCAAGTGAATTAGATATAGACCATGTGGTGTCACTTTACGAAGCTCATATCAGTGGAGCGATGGAATGGACACAAGCCGATAAAAGACAATATTCAAATAATCTCACTAATCCAAATGTGCTTATTGCTGTTTCTAAAGGAGCAAATAGATCAAAAGGAAGACGCGATCCTGCTAACTGGATGCCCCTCAATAATGCTTTCCATTGTGAATATATATCTATATGGCTTGATGTTAAGACACAGTTTAATTTAGAAATGGACGATGAAGAATCTGTCTTTATAAAAAGAAAGCAAAGAGAATGCTTAGCTCAATAGCTCAAAGGAGTCATCAGTTGATACAACCCGACCTAACATATGAGCCTTTGACAAGCTAAGGTCACCATTACCCCAACCAGCTTGGCAATATGCTGAACCTGCTTCATACTTAGCAGCTCGCTAACAGGACTATCGATCTAGACCAAAAACTCCTCACGGGTTCTGTGGCTCTCCTTAAAAGCGCCACCAAGTGCTGTGGTCTGGGTCTCAGAAGTTGCATCCATCACACCGCGTGATTTCACACAGTAATGCTTAGCTTCAATAGTGACGGCTACATCGTCGGTTTCCAACAGTGTTTGCAGGGCTACCAGAATTTGTTGTGTCAGTCTTTCCTGCACTTGCGGTCGCTGGGCAAAGAAACGAACTATGCGGTTAATTTTAGAGAGTCCGATTATTTTGTTACCCGGGATGTAAGCTACCTTGGCCATACCATCGATGGTCACAAAGTGATGCTCACAGGTACTGGTCAGGCTGATCTCTTTGACCTTGACCATCTCATCAACTTTCATCTTGTTCTCGATTACAGTGATTTTAGGAAACTGGGAGTAGTCGAGACCGGAAAAAATTTCATAAACATACATCTTAGCGATCCGATGCGGCGTTTCCAGCAGACTGTCATCCGATAAGTCCAGACCCAAAGTCTTCATTATTGTCATCACAGACTTTTTGATCCTCTCGTACTTCTGCTCATTATCAATATTGTTCGGAACCATTGGTGTTTCCAATCCCTGCTCCAATAGGGCATCACGAACCAGCAGAGCCTCTAAAGAAGAGCTGGGATTTGAAGATTTATGGATATTAAACATTGCCTGGTTCATGATTTTTCCTTTTTTTATCTATCAGCATCTATTCATGTTACGGATAGTATACTCGGCTGGATTACCCTGTTTTCAGTTGTCTGCCGCCGTCAAGTGGCAGATTTCTGCCAGTGATGTATTTGCTGTTGAGCAGCAATTGGACAGCTTCGATTCCTTCTCGGGCACCCGGGCCAGGAGGTAATAGTGATTTTTTTTCGACATGTTTTCTGTACATCTCATCATCTGACTCCCTGAACATGAGCAAGGCAGGGGCAATGCTGTTGACCTTTACAGCAGGTGCCAGTTTGGTAGCAAAAGAAAGCGTCATGTTGTGTAAAGCAGCTTTGCTGGCCGCATACGCAATGTGCTTACTGCTACCCCTTTCTGCAACATAATCTGTGAGGTGGATGATATCTGCCATACCAAAATGCTGTGCGCCAATTGCAAGCAGTTCTTCAAAAGCAAGATTGATCATATAGGGTGCCTGCACATGAACTGCCCAGTTTGCTTTTAGCACCTCTGCAGGTGCATTTTTCTGCGACTCTGGCAGCCAGTCAGACGCATTATGAATCACAGCTCGCAATTCTGAAAATTCGGTGCATACTTTGTTAATAAAAATAGATGTCTTGTTAGCGTTGGAAAAGTCGGCTTGGATGCAGCAAATTCCTGCATCTGCCATTTCTATAAGACTTTCGCGCTGGTTCCGATAGGTGATAGTGACACTATAGCCAGCATTATGAAGTGCGAAAGCAAGTTCTCGACCAAAACGCTGAGCACCACCTGTAATAATAATATTACCCAACATCACATGCGACTTGCTGAAAGGGTAACCGAGACAGAATCCGCAAAACGCAGGGCATGCGGTTTGTCGACTCTTACTTTCGCGCGGATCGCCATCTCGTTCTCCATCAGGAATTGCAGCAGGTCCTCAGCCAATTTTTCCAGCAGGCGAAAACGTCCTTCTTCAACATGTCGAATAATCTGCTTTGTGATAATTTTGTAATTCAGTGCAGTGGCTTCATTATCACTATTGCAAGCTTCATCGGCGCAATAAGATAGCTCACAGTTAATGATAACGTCCTGCTGCTTGCTCTGCTCTTCAGGGTTAAATCCGATGTAGGTGCGCAGACGCAGATCGATGATGTTGATGACCGCATCATCGTGTTTCCAACTGCCGTTATTTTTTGGATGCAGCGGCGTATTAAATGAATGCAAATTAGGCACGAGTATCTCCTTTTTATTTTTTTATACGGAGGTATTCACAATTCAGATTAATCCCAGCGGTCTATAGACAGGATAGAGCCGTATCAGAAATCTCCGATTTAGGGAAAAACCATACCGTAGGGTCGCGAGATCAGGGGCTCACAATTTACAGCCACAATAAATAGCGCAGAGATAAGCCCTCGACGAATCGCATTATCGAGCTCTATTAGATCAACAATGACCATAGATCGAGTAGATGGAACAGCTGAAGGTAATTTTTAATTATTGATTTATTGCTTATGTCCGTTTTTGGACGAAAGCAGACCTCAGTAGCTTCTCTTTTTCTAAAATCACCTCTGATGTATTTAGGCAGATACTACTTAAACTACAAAGCCTGAAAAGACACTCTCGGCCCTATAAAAGACTCACCTATTTGATCCACAGAGATTTAAATTAGAACAGCTTGGTTATCTACATTATAATTATTAAAATCAATATCTAATCTATCAGTATTATTTGATCGAAATTCATCTAATTTATTTCCAATATTTATTATACTTTCTAGATGCCCTTCTGATATCTCTTTTACTTTTTCACTTGTCTCATATAAATCTAAATTATTTAGAATATCTTGGAGATTACTTTTACATATATCATTGTTTCTTATTGCTTCAAAAATTTTCATATTATATGAAATCAGTCTATCTCTTAGTTTAGCTTTTTCTATAGAGATATTATTACTTTCATTTTTTTATATGTTTTATAAGAAAGAAGAAGAGATAATCCAGCAACCATATGAGCGGCTAAAGCAATATAATCTGAAGACGTCATTTAAACCCCAATATTGTCATCTATTAATTATGTTTTATTATATTAAACCTACTATTCCCAAGCTTATATCAAAAACTACTTTTTTAGTCTTTATCAAAGGAATTTAAGTAGATACCACCAAAACTTCATCTCTCTATAGCGGAGGGCAGACATTCACATCTCTGCAACCTGTCTAGCGTTTCAGCATCATTGACCTGCACAGCAATAATATTCTCTATAGCTCTATACTCGCAGCCTAGCAGTTCTGCCAGGGCTATTATCTTGGCTTTGTCGGCTGGTGAGGCAGGATAGTATTGAGCGATGAGCATGTTTTAAAGGTAGTATAGATTGGTAATATTGCGAACGGCTGCTTTCTATCCAATGTGGACCTTAGCTTGCTAAGCTAGAAAGGCGACTCCATAATAGCTAAAAACTATAAAAACAATCATATGCATATACTAATTCGTTTTCTTATAACCTCATTGCTTCTTTTGGGATTTATGCAAGCTGCATTAGCAGACCCCATGTTTGCGAAATTATCTTCAAACCTCGATGAAGAAAGAGGGTACTGTTTTGACTTAAGTGGTTTCGATGAAAATATTAATTGGGATAGAAGGCTGCAGGCACATACCTGTAAACAAAACAGATCCCATGGTGATCAGATTATTGAATCTAGTAGAATTTCAGCAACCGATGGTCAGTTGTACATGCCAGTTTACGATATCTGTTTGGAGGCAAGATCTGATTTGCCGGGTTCAGATCTGTTATTGAAACGTTGTAATGATAACGCCCTACAAAATTGGAAATTAACAAATGATGGATTACTCCAATTAGTTAGCAAGCCTGAAATGTGTATCACCGTTGGTTCTGACTCTTTCGAAGCAGTCACTCCAGAAGGTTTTGATCAGTATTTCTTTCGTCATGTTGTTATTAACTATTGTTCTACTGAACAAGCAGACCGGCAACAGTGGCTACTAGAAATTCCAAACAACTATAATCCAGGACCTGGAGCACGAATGCCTTTATAAATGCCTCATTATCATCAATCAGAATTATTTAAAAATGTCCGTTAACGATTCAAGTCTGATTAATTAAAATAATAAAATAGCCTAAGCCCTATATGAAAATATCCATAGTTTGTTATCGTTTGTTCCTGATTAGCCCTTTTATATTTTTACTAATCAATCTGTTTTTTCTGCACCTTCCAGTTCGGCCTACTACAAAGCTCACAATCTTCCCCTAAAAACATTGGGGCATGCTGATTTCCTTTTAGTAGCCATGACATCCATGCAGTGGCGAACTGAGCATAATCCCCACCGTTAGGTGCTATCCTGAAGGTGCCACCATGCCCCACTTGGTTTTCACCAAAAAAAGCGGGAACGTGATTGATGCGTTCAAAGTCATCTACGGCATTCAGATAAGCAATATCGCTTGGGCCGCCGTTGATGTATGCAATGGGAGCATGAATTTTCTCAAGATCCGATTTCAATACAGAAATGCCACTACGTCCGGCATCAGGACCAGCATTCAATACACCACTATTGAAGAGAATGGTGGAATCTACGCGCGGGTCGGCGGACAGTACCATGGCTTGAAGCCCACCACAGCTATGCCCCATGACACCTATATTATCCAGGTCAACATGCTGATAGAAAGGACTGCCTGGTTCATTGTTCTGGGCTTGAATCCAGTCAATAGCATCAAGTAATTGCTGAGGCTGTGTAGGGTCTTCCATACGTTGAGTTGAAGAAGATGATGTCGATTCAGGTGCAGCATTATTAGTTGCAGGAGTTTCACGTGGATATCCTGCAGCGATAATGATAAATCCATGAGAGGATACTTCACGTAGGAAAGCAGCATAACTGAGCCCATCATCCCTGCATGCACCATTACCCCAGAGTAGCAAAGGTAGACGTTCAGGCGGTAAAGCTAACGGATGGTAAACTGTATTTTCGCGCATAGATGAATAGGATTCAGCTATTGCAGGATAGACCCCAGTTCCACTTGGCTCACCAATTACGCCAACAGGGAAAATCCCATCATCCATCTGGGATTTCACTGTTGTAGCTTGTAAC
>Ga0255759_10001452_pt1 | contig 21118 bp, 32 predicted proteins | sample 101ome_20_FD_179959 | JGI IMG/M metagenome (GOLD analysis project Ga0255759, IMG submission 179959) | Coastal salt marsh microbial communities from the Groves Creek Marsh, Skidaway Island, Georgia - 101404AT metaG (version 2) | ecosystem: Environmental > Aquatic > Marine > Intertidal zone >...
CAAAAGAGAATGCCGTCTACAAGACACAGAGAATCGTCAGAACTCTATTGAGATTGAAAACGACCCCTCATTGGTTGATAATCAAAAACACCAAGATTTGATTGTCGAATGGAATCGTAGACAGACAGGTGTTATCGAAACATCTCGTAAGGCATACGATTGGGCGATTGAGAATGGTATTGCGAAAGAACAGGCTCGTGCAGTCCTACCAGAAGGTTTGACAAAGACACGACTGTATATGAACGGAACTTTGCGTTCTTGGGTTCATTATATTGAATTGCGTTCCTCTAATGGAACACAGAAAGAGCACATGGAAGTTGCACAGAAGTGTGCAATGGAAATTGCGAAAATCTTCCCACTAATGGAGAAATTGTAATGCATAAATTTACATATGAAAATACATATCCAGAACAACTGCCAGTTAAGGTAGAGTTCACTCTTCCTAGTGATGCAGACTTGAACGATATGTTAGGACAATTTGAGTCATATCTCAAGGCAGTTGGATTTAGTTTTGATGGTAACATTGATATTGTGCCTGAACATAGTTTTGATGACACTGTTCGTGATGCAGATGAGGCAGTAAACTCAAAGAAGAAACTTTGGGATGCAACACCAGAAGAATGGAATAATGCATACAAGAGTGTTAAGGTAACATATACAGGTAATGAAGACCTAGTTTACACTGGGCCGAGGCAGAAGTGACAAATGCTATAGTATTAGGGAACGGAGAGTCAAGAAATAATTTTGATTTGGATGTTCTCAAAACAAAAGGTGCGGTTTACGGTTGTAATGCTCTCTATCGTGACTTCACACCAGATGCGCTGATTTGTGTTGACGGTGGGATGATGCATGAGGTGTATGCCAGTGGTTATGCATCCAAGAATAAATGTTACTTTCGGTCATGGACAAAATTGCCTGCTGACGCATATCATATGCTAGTTGATGTTAATTTGTTTGAGGGGTGGCATGAACCACCACACACAGAAAACAGCAAAAGTGGTAGGACGCAGTTCGTAATGAATGGAACAGACCCTAATCAGATGTTGCGATTAGTAAATGCTGCAAAAAAGGTCGCACATGATAGGGGCGAAGAGTTTGATGAAATTGAGTTACGACAGCGAATGGGGAATCACCATTTGTGGGTAACATGGGTAGACGAAAACGATGAAGTTTATCTGATACCAGAAGATTACAGTGGTTGGAGCGCAGGCCCAATCGCAGTAAGACTTGCTATCGAAGACAATAATCCTACAGATGTTTATTTGATTGGGTTTGACTTAGGTAGTAATACAGGGTTGGTTAATAATGTTTACAAGGGAACTTCAAATTATGTGTCTAAAGATGCAAATGCTGTTCCATCTGTAAATTGGATTAAACAACACACCCAGAACTTTGAGGCATTTCCTAATGTCACATTCTGGAAAGTGAATCCATCTGAACTAGGAACTGATGAAGTCAGTTCTGAAGTAGAGGAATGGAAAGGATATGATAATGTCAGATATATTTCTCAAAAACATCTTGACTTTTGAATATCTATTTGATATAAATAAGCATATATTATGAAAATGCATAGTCTAACTATGCAAAAGGTGAAATACTTAAACATACGAAAACACATATAAACATAGGAGAAAAATATGTCTATTTCAGCACTAAGAAACCAGAACTCTCTGGATAAACTACTCAAACAAGTCCAAAAGGACGAATCCCCAACAACAGAAAAGAAGTCTTATGTAGACGAAAGACTTTGGAAACCTAATGTTGACAAGGCAGGTAACGGTTACGCAGTAATTAGGTTCTTGCCTGCACCAAAAGGTGAAGAGTTGCCATGGGTTCGTGTCTGGAATCATGCGTTCCAAGGCCCTACTGGACAGTGGTATATCGAAAACTCTCTTACCACACTCAATCAGAAAGACCCAGTGTCAGAGTATAACACTCAACTGTGGAACTCTGGTGTTGAGAGTGATAAAGAGATTGCTCGTAAACAGAAACGAAAGTTGAAGTATTACTCCAACATCTATGTTGTTCAAGATTCTGCTAACCCAGAGAACGAAGGAAAAGTATTCCTTTATGCTTATGGTAAGAAAATCTTTGACAAGTTGATGGAGACAATGCAACCCGCTTTTGAAGATGAAACCCCAATCAACCCATTTGATTTATGGGAAGGTGCGAACTTCAAACTGAAGATTCGTAAGGTTGACGGTTACTGGAACTACGACAAATCAGAGTTCGGGCCTGTCGAGGCACTTGCTGGTTCTGACGATGAACTAGAGGCAATCTACAACAAGGAACACTCTCTTGCAGATTTCCTTGCAGAGTCTAACTTCAAATCATATGATGAGTTGAAGGCTCGTTTGGATGCAGTTCTTTCTGGAACTGTTGTCGCAACAAAGACTGCCGCACAGTTGGTTGATGAAGATACTACAGACTTCACACCTAACTTCAAGTCTGAACCAACACCAGAACCACAAACTGCTGGTGGTTCATTTGGTGCCAATAATGATGAAGATGATGACGCAATGTCATACTTTGAAAAACTCGCTAATGAGTAATTGGTAAGTCAGTAAAGTCCTTTGTGCAGTAAGTCTCGTAAGAGTCGTAACACCACATAAAAAGACTGACAACTACTGTAGACCGAAGAGGGTGGGTATTTTTTACTCACCCTCTTTTTTATTTTTATAAATAGTCGTGAGAGTTGAAATCTTTGTTATTCTTATATCATTATAAGGGTATGCACTAAGCATACCTTTCGTCTTATTATTAAAAGAGAGAGATGGTATGAAGAAACTAATAATGTCAATAGCGATAATCTTCACCATGAGTGGTGTCGCCCTCGCAGAGCCTATTGTTACTGAATCGACAACGAATAGTAATAGCACAGTGACTACTAATGGTAGATTGGATACAAATACTACCATTAACCAGCCACCCCCATCTGCTATTTCCCCATCATTTAGTTCTGGTAACAATAGTGACCTCTGCACCATTGGTGTGGCGGGTGCAGTTCAAACCCAGATACTTGGTATTAGTGCTGGAACAACTTTTACAGAAGAGAACTGTATTAGATTGAAAAACGCTAAGACGCTTTATGATATGGGTATGAAAGTTGCAGCAGTATCAGTAATGTGTCAAGATAAAAAGGTTTTCGATGCAATGAATCACGCCGGAACACCCTGCCCATACATGGGACAGATTGGTGAAGCAGCGAGACTTGGATGGGAAACTCATGTCGAACAAACAAGGATAGAATATGAGGAATCAAATAAACCAACTGTTGAAGAGGTTACTACTTTTGGGTTGGGTGGTCTTGCTGCCTTCTTACTCATATTCTGAGAGTATAACCCCATTCTTTGGAACAACACCAAATGCTGCAGCAAATGGTTTGTCGTGGGATATGGGTAATGTTTTGCCTGAACCGCCAGGCTTAGATATTAACGGTGTAATTTATAGTTATACCATACAGAAACAAGTTGAAGATTCTGTTACGGTTAATGTGCAGAACGAAAACGCATTAGGAACTGGTTACATCTTCAGAGAGACAGATGAATGGAAGCCGGGTTCTTTAGGTGGAACTGGAATTAACAAGGTTGTTCCAGTAATACCAAATATCCCTAGAGCGGCATGGGGAGATGGTTCTATAGAGGTAGATGGGCCAGGCAGTGTGACTGATCCTACAGTGGTTTATACTTATCGTGTTGACCCTTGTTTTGATCCACAGTTTGATCCAAACTGTCCTGGCTTCAAACAACCAGTGCCCGATATACCAGAACCAGAAATAATTGATGTAACAGAAATATATAATGCAGCAGATGATACAATAGATTTAGAGAGGGAGACTTGTTCGGAAGCAAGTATTTCTACTGACTGTAAGGCAAGAGAAGAAAACGAAGAAAAAGAAAAGTCAGAAGAAGAACTTGAAGAAGAGGAAGAAGAAGAGAAGAAAGATAGAAAAGAACGATTAGAAAAGGCACTTGCAGAGGCAGATAATTCTGCCATGTTTGCACAGGCACTTGCACAGTCACAGATACTTGCAAATGTTAATGCGTCTACTAATATTAGTTCCTATTATTCAACTTCAATCCCAGGCGGTAATTATAAAGAAACTGTCGTGTTGTCCGATAAACAGATGCCGGAAAATAAGAGTGGTTTGAGAAACGGACTTGCACAACAGTTATTGCATAATCAAATGGTAGATATGCAATACAAATGATTATGGGTTGGTTATATAACAATAATAGGAGAACACTAATGTTCAATAAATCGTTGCTTGTTGGATTTGTAACTGCACTTGTTACAATAACAACATATGCACAGGCAGAAAATGTTCCGATTAACGGAACAGTTCAATCAAGATGTATTATTCAAACAGACAGTGCTGGTGTGTTTGGAAACCCTAATGCACACACATTGACAACTACCCCAGCAGATGGTGGACAGTTGGCAATTACTCGTGTTGATACTACTTTGGCGGACGCTTACTATGTTGAGATTACTGCACCTAGTGAGTTTTCATCTAGTCCTTCATTGCCAGATGTAGTTACATTTACAGGGGATACAGAAGTTGATGCTGTATCTGATGCAACTAACATGGGGTCATACGAAACAGATAAAATTGAGTTTGGTATGACAGACAAATATGAACTTACTGCTACAGGTTCGGTGTGGTTCAAAACTTCATCAACTGCAACAATGGGCGGTAGCAAGGCGTTTCCAGGCGGTAACTACACTGCACTGGTAACAGTTGAATGTATTGCAAAATAGAACGGAGTAATTTATGATGAAATCGTTTATGTATGGAATAGTTGGTGTCTTATTGTCTGCTGGTGTTGCATTGGCACATGAAATGACACCAACATATCCTAAATTGATACCATCACATTTAGATAATGTCTATATGACAACAATGGAGATGTTTAATAAAAGAGATGATGTAGAATTTTATGAGATTGGCGTTTTTGATAAAGATTGGAATCCTATTCCATTTGTATCATCATACAAAGTTATTAAACTAAGATACTTGGGTCATGTATCATTTGATATTTACATTCGTAAGGAAGATGTGAGTCGAGCAGAATATATTTGCTCCAAATCGAAACTTAGAAAAGATAGTGTAACTAGAGCCGCTATTAACTCTAGAATATGTTCTAAGTTCAAATGAGAAATGAGATGAGAGTATGAGAAAAATATGCTTAATAATGATTGGATTAGTTTTAACAACATCTGCATATGCAGAAAACAGTTCAATCGGTTTACAGTTGCCAAACGCTGGTTCTACCTACGGACAGGATAGTATCAGAACACAAGAAGGTTTAGACTGTAAGAACGCTATTGGGGGAGCAACCCAATTAGAATTTGGTGTAACTGGTGTTATAGACAATTACAACAGTCCTTTTGATAGTAGTAATGGTATGGATTCTTCAAAGGATGTTGGTGTGTATGCAAGGATTGTCATTCCACTAGATAAACCAAAGCAAAGAATTAACTGCAACACACTCTATGAACTTGAACTAAGAAGAAAGAGAATAGAGGTGTTGAAGTTGCAAGAGGAGTTAGAGGCCCTCAGAAAACTAAATCAACAAAACGGTGGTGGATTTGAGAACTAACACTGTAATAATGAGAGAGAGAAAAAATGAGAGAGTTGGGCGCAATCGTATTCACGATAGCGTTTGTCGTATTCGCATGGAGTTTGGCAAGCGCAAGTGAAAGTAATCAAGCACTAAAATCCTGTTTACAATACTATGGGTATCATCCAAAAGACTTTGATACCTTTGATTTCACCAAACCAGCGAAATGTCATTCGGACTATCGTATTGGTGTTATGAAAACAGAATACGCAGAAATGCGTGACTTCCTAAAACACAATCCAAGATACAGAGTTCCAGGCCAAAGTAACAATCGTTGCTGGGGCAAACCTCGTGTTATGCCATTTGAAAGTGCCTACATTCAAAAGAATGGGGATGGTTTCTATGCTGGTGTAACCTATAAAGATACACTACCAGCAGGATGTTATGAGAACGGGCCGTGGGATAATAGAGAGTTGAATGGAGAGAACAGATGAGTAAGGATTTAGGAGAAGGTCTAGAGAACATGGAAGAAGGTATCGAAAACCTAAAGAACAAGGAGTTTCGTGTTCTTGGGATTAAAGTTACCTTCATGTCAGTTAGTGCATTGGTTGCCTTATTGGGTTCTATTATTGGTGCTCTTTACGGTGGGTTCTTAATGTATCAAAAGGTTGAAGAGGCAATAGCATTTGTCGATCAACAACAAGAATACGAAGAGAAGATTGCCGATTACGATAACCGTATGCAGATTATCGAAACAAAACTAGAAGAAGCGGTAGACTATACTCGTGACATCAAATCTGGTTTGAGAGATGACATTCTTGGTATTGAAAAGCAAGTCGATAGAATGGAAGATAAGATTAGAGAATCAGAAGCAGAAACTCGTGCAATCATTCAAAGTGCAGAAGAGCGTTTTGAGAACAAAAGAGATGCACTACAGAATGATTATGATTCTAAGGCAAACCGTTTGTCAGAAACCAATACATCTCGCATGGATGAACTCAACTCAAAAGTTGATAGAAATATCTCTGATATGGAAACAAAGATTGAGCGTGAGATGAAAGACCTTGAAGATAAACTCAATAAGAAGTTGCAGAGGGCATTAGATAACCCTCTTGCAAATTAGAAACTATTTAACAACATTGCCCTAGTTTTATTGTCTGGTTCAGACATTGGGACGGGCATAATTGAACCGCCGCCGCCACTCTTACTATTGATAGTGGTGGTTGGTGCGTTCACAATTGTTGGAGGCATATCAGAACCTTTTCCTGCCTCTCTACTTACAGAAGCAGATTCAGCAGATGCCTTTTCGACTGAAGCGGCAGTCATTGAATCTGTTGCTTGTTGAGTTATTGGTTTTGGCGCTTCTTGACCAGTAATTTCTGAAAGAATTTGTGTTTTTTCTTGTTCAAGTTTTACTGACTGTGCGACAACCTGTCTGTTTGCATCTTGGATTTTTCTTCTTTGAAGTTTTTGATGTGGCAGTGTATCTTTATGCATCTGATTAAGTTCTTGACTTCTTTCACCCAACTGTTCTAGTTTGTTATTGATTGCCTGAACTTTCTCTGCATCTTCTTTTTTCACAATATGGGTTTCGCCTTTATACTTAATTTTTACCATTCCTTCTGGAACACTAGAGTCGGTTGATTTAGTAACAACCGTGTCTTTATCCATCCCATCCATGGCATCAATGCCGTCTGCTACTCCACCTTCCATATCAGCTGTCTGTGGAGCAGATTGTTCTTTTTGTCTTTTAGCAATGTATGTTTTTGGTGCTTCTTGAACTTCAATTACTTCACCAGTTGCATCTGCAACACCTTGTGCAACTGCCGGTGCAACACCAGCACTTGCAGCGATGGATGCAAATGATAATGCAAACGCAGCAAGTTTTGCCTGTCCAATAAGTCCAGGCATCTTATCTACGAAATCTTCTACTTTATCTCCAAGTTCATCTAGTTTATCAATTTTTGATGGATCGAGTTTATCCAATGCTTCATTCATTGCATCAACATCACCACCAAAACCACGCATTGCAACACCCAGATTGATGATTGAACTGGCGTTTTCTCCTAGTCTTACAATTTTGTCAATGGGAGATTCATTACCAAATAGTTTACCAATACCATCCAATACGCCACCAATAAAGTTACCACCAGACATTGCAACCAAGGCCGCACCAATTGCTGCAAGAGCAGCAGGAATTGCGAACATGGTTGATATTGGAACATCTGCAAATGTTCCCATTGCTTCGGCAATTTCAGTCATTGCAGGCGCCGCCAGTGATGCGGCAAAAGCAAATGGTATCAATGCAACACCAAGAGCACCAATCGCAACAGAACCAGCAATAATCAATGGGGATGCAAAAGAAAGAATTGCTGCAACAGCACCCAATCCAAGTATTGCGGCAAGTCCTAGTCCGACTGTCTTCCAATCAAGTTCTGCAAACTGTTGGAACGCCTTACCAGCAACCCATAATGCACCACTTAGAACAAGGATTGCACCAGCACCAACAATCATAGAACCAGATGCCTTACCTAATAGGAACGCAACACCAGCAAGTCCAACAAGAGCAACACCCGCCTTTGCCATTGATTCCCATTCTACATCATTGAATTTCATAGCAGATATAGCGAAAGGAATAAGGGATGCGCCCATCAATGCAATTGCAAGAGCACCCTTTGCGATTTCTTTTAGATTCTTACCAAGATATTTGAAACCTTTACCAATTGATTGAAGAACACCACCAACACCCTTGAGTGTTCCATCGCCCTCATTGACGGTTGCCTCTCCACCACCACTAGAACCGCCCTTCAATGCATCAAGTAGTTCTTTATGTCTACGCTCCATACCTCTTTCTTGATCTCTTTGATTTTCAACCATTGCTGCACTGTTATCTGTAGCACCGCCTGGCGCCATTGCAGTAACCTGTTGTTGTCTAGGACTAGGTTTCTTAGTAGGTTTAGTATCAGTAGTCTCTGATACTGTAGACATCTTATTAGTATTAGTAGTCTCTGATACTGTAGACATCTTATTAGTATCAGTAGTCTCTGATACTGTAGACATTTTTTCGCTTTGTTCACTAGATTTTTCAACAACATTTCCCATGTTGTCTTGAACTTTTTCAGTCTTACCGATAATTTCATGGAACTTATCAATTTCAACACCAAGCATATCGGCAATTTGTTTATTCTTTTCTTTAATCTGCTCTTCTTGTTCTTTCTTTGCCATCTCAAGTTTTACTCTTTCGATGGTTGCTTTCTTTTCCTCTTCATTACTAAACTGCATACCAGACGCCTCAACTGCCTGAGTTGCCTTTTCTGTCTGAAGTTTCTCTCTTTGGGAATCTCTTCTACGCTCTAACATCCCTCTTAGTGGAGTTCTTTGTGCAGCAAGTTTGAAAAGAGGCATTAAGAACTGTTTGCCAGGAATGGCATCAGCAAGATTGGTTAGCGGGCCCATCAAAGTTTCTTTGAAAGTATCTGCTAATCCAGAAGAATTTGTATCTAGAACATTCTCTAAGAATTGAACTCGTTTTTCTCGTGTTGCATACTTATCAACCGAAACAGTCAATTTACCAATATCACTTCTAAGGGTGATATTTGATTTGTTCAGTTCTCTAGTTGCCTGAGCATTTGCTTCAGTTTGTTCTGATAACTTCTTTGTAATCTCGCTGAGAGTTGCCATTTAACTAACCTTATTTTTTCTTATCGGTGTATGCATTTGCACCAAAGTAAGCAGCAACAAGTGCTGAAATAGCAACAAAATATGTTGGAGCAATATCTCCAATAATTCCTGCTGCCTTCTCATAACCTAACATTGCAGTAATCAAAATCGCTGCTGGGTATAGTAACATACCAGCAAGCGCAAACCAAGTCATCATTCTCATAGCGTCACGGCGTGCATCAGCATCCTCAAGTTCTTTTCTTTTGAACTCCAAATACATTTGGTGTTCTTCTTCAGTAACAACTCCATCGCCATTACTGTCGGCAGGATGGAATCCTGCTTCTTTTTTTACTTCTTCTGCCATAATAGACCTCTCTTATCGTTTCATTCGTGCCTGTTCGGAACGAATTCTCTGGTTCTCTTCATCTATAAATTTGAGTAACATTCCAATATAGATTTCCCTTTCCCATGGCAGCATACTCTCAAGTTCTGTTAAAGAATATTTGTGATGTTGCATTAACGCAAAGTTTGTTCGCAAATAATTCTCTAAATTATCATGCGAAAGGGCTATGCGAAAAAACTCTGCAACCCCTCAATTGTTATATCATTCTCTTTGCCAGTGTTAGGGTTTGTTACTTTTGTTTGATGTCTCAATCTGGGCGTAGTCTGAAAGAAAGTTTCAACCTTTTTGAACATAGATGCATCCATCTGTGACAAAAATTCATCCAATTCTTTTTCATCCATATCGCTGCGATCATAAACATTCTCACTATCATATACTTGGCGCACACATCGTTTAATAATTTCCCATGCAGTGCCAGAATTCACCCCCATTAAATCTTCTGTCATATTGATACTTGGATAATCTAAAACCATACCAATATCATCAGTCAATTTAATATTATTATCGTGTCCTTCTGGATAGAATACTTCAACAGAGTCCAAATCAATTTCGATTGGAACATATGTTTCGTTATCATCTGGACACAACACTTTCACTTCTACCTTTGAACCCGCTGCTTTAGAGCGAATTTTCATAAAGACATACTCTATGTCAAACATAGGTGACTTTGAAACATCTATTTTATCAAAGGTGCATTGTCTAACTGTTTGCATGACAGCATCACTGATGTCTGCATCCTTCCCACTCTCTAATGCAAGAAGAAGACTCTTTTCTTCTCCTACTAGAAAGGGACGGTATTTAATTTTCTCGCCCGTAGATGGCACAGTCAATTCATGTTGGGGCGTTTTTAGTAATGGTAAAGCCATAATTTACTCCTATTCATAATGTTATTATTTATTTACCTTATATCGTATCAACAGTTTGATCTTCCAGAGTTCCTCTATATTCTGCCGTAGAATAACGATTTGGAACATAAGATGGATCGTTTGTCTTATCAGATTTTGCTGGGATGGAAGGTTTGTGTAGAATTGGAGCTCCATCGTAGGTGTGTCCAACCGCTGGCGGTTCAGATTTTGTCTTTCTACTTAAACCAGTAATTTCTCTCCACTCCTTAAATGCAAAACCAACATCTAAAGAACCAATCGCACTTACACTATCGTTATCGTATTCAATTGGACTTACAGTTTTTGGAAAACATTCTCTCAATTCTACACCAGCAGTTTTCTCGTGGTTATCATCTAATTGATAGATAGCAATTGTTCCGATATAGTCATCATAAAAATTCAATGCATATGTATTTGTATCATAGATGTAGTTCTGCCATTTTTCCATTTCACGCTTTTCTGTTAAATCATCAGATAACCAAAAACTAATAGTTATTTCGTCTGCATAAGTCAACCCTCTTGCTAACTCATGCGTTGGGCCGTATACAGTATCATTTGTGGATGTGTCTATATTTTTGCCTGGCATAGTAATCTTCTTAATCCTTACACTGATACCTCTCGTATCAGACCAACCAGCGCCCGCTGGTGGATAGATTACTGCCTCAAATTTGTTGGGTCTGGATAAACCTCTTTTATTTAATTCTGCTTTCCAGATTTCAAAACTACTTGCTGCCATTATGGTCTCCTAGGCGTGTTGATAATTCTTCTAGAATCTGCATACACCTTAGTATCTGTTGCTCTGACAAATCGCTGAACTGGTAATAGAACAGCAACCATCATTTCTTCTGCATCAATTCTACGGAATGGACTTTTGACATGATCTGCCAAGTATCTTTTAACAACTGGTTTGACAAGAGGGTTTCTCTTAATACGATTCCAAGTTAAACGGATTCTCGTAGTTTCATCCATATTACTATTATTAGCATATTCTGAAATGACATTGAGAAGTTTAAGTCTCATCGGAATTGATAGGTAGTGAAAGTTCAAACCTAAGAAACCATCATTGTATTGTTCAATAGGCAATACCAATGGAAACCTATCATAATATGGTAGGACACTTTCGTTCAGTTTATTCTTAGGATCATAGTAGAAGAAGTTCATAGTTCCAAAGGTAGGACGCCCTGTGACATAACCTTCACTCACAAGTTGTCGAGAAGGCACTTGACCTAGTTCTCTAACCTTGTCTCTGAACCATCTTATAGAGCGATCTTTGCCGCCCGTCTTTTCTAGTATGCTATCAATTATCTCTGCCATACCAGTATTTATACGACTAACCTAGATGGTCTTCAGTCAATATCTTAAATTCCATACCGTGATCATTACAGTATTCTATTGCCGCTTCCCATTTTGCCTTGTTTACGCCCCATGTGCGAACCTCTGCAATGAAGTATTTTGTCTTCTTTTTAGGTATGTCTGGTGGTTTGCATTGTTTTTTGGGTTTGACCTCTATGATGAACTTCTTAACAGTTCCATCTGCTTGTTTGATTTTTGCATAGAAATCTGGGAAATAACGGTGCCTTTTGCCGTCCAAAGGTGAGATGTAGGGTATGATAATCTCCTCACTGCCCCATTCTAGGACAGCAGAGTTGTTATCACAATAAACCATAAACTTACGCTCCCACATACTGCGATAAATAATATTATTATAATCGCCTTTATATTTGCGTGGTTTAGTGGGTATAAATCTTCCTTTGTATGCCATGTCGATATAAATACTTTCACAATGTATAGGATTATTTAGATGGGAAACGCAGCAGCGCAAATCAACAATAACTACAAAAGAATTTACGGTGGAGACTTGAACTTCCCATCGGATGTTGGAGCGTTGGAAAGAACTGGACATTATGTTCAATTTTTTATCAATGTCCAAGAACAGACAAAGGTTCAATTCCCTAAAGGAAGTTTTAATGTTCAAACTGGTGCTGGTTCTACAGCATCCAGAGAGTCTTCTACACTCACTGTTACTAGAAATCCAACCAAAAGACTTGCATCTTCCATTCAACTCTATATGCCAAATAAACTATCTGTAGATTCAAAGGCAAACTATACAGAAGAAGAAATTGGTGCAGTATTAGGTGGTGGTTCTGCTATTGTTGGTAAAGCAATAAGTGGTGATTGGACATGGGGTGGACTGTGGGAAGGTATTAAACAAGGTGCATCAAACTTGGGAACTTCAGCGTTAGAGACTGCTGGTGCTACTGGTGCAAAGGCAATGGCAAATATTAAAAGTGGTCAGATTACAAACAACAGAACAGAAATGAAGTTTGAAGGTTTGGATAGAAGATCATTCTCATTCTCATTTAAGATGATGCCAAGAAATGAGGCAGAAACAAAAAACATTAAGAACATTGTAGATATGTTCAGATTCCATTCTATGCCAGAGTTTCTAGGTGATGCAAATAGTTCTAGAACTCTAATTTCACCATCTACTTTTGATATTAAATATATGCATAAGGGTGGTGAAAATACATACATGAATAAAATCTCTACCTGTGTTTTGGAATCAGTTCAGATTGAATATGGTGGCGATAGAACACAGTTTTTTAAGAACAATGCTCCTACAGAAGTTAATATGACTCTACAGTTCAAGGAACTAGAGATGATTACAAAAGAACGCATTGCAGATGGATACTAATCATGGCATATTTTAATAAATTCCCTACTGTTCAATATGATGTTTTAGGTGATGGTGTTCTTAGAACAATGACTGATATTAGTAGAAGAGTAAGAGTTACAGATAAGGCAAGATTGTCTTCTGTGGAATTTGATTTCTATGATGTAGTTGCTGGACAGACACCAGAATTTGTTGCAGACAGATACTATAATGATGTCGGTTTGCATTGGTTGGTTCTCATGGCGAATGACATTATTGATGTATATACACAGTGGCCTATGGGTGTAAAACAATTTGAAGACTATGTTAAATCGAAGTATGATGATGTAAATGGTATTCATCATTACGAATACACACAAGAATCTGGGGATAATTCATTTGTTATTGAACTTCCAAACGAAAGTGCTACAACAATTCCAGTTGAAGCAACACCAATTACCAACTATGAGTATGAGGATAGATTGCAAGATCAAAAAAGAAGGATACGCTTAATCAGACCAGAATATGTAAAAGAGATTAAAAAAGAATTTTCTAGAAAAATTAAAGGTGAATAATAATGGCAGAAGAGTCTAGCATCCAGTATGCTAATGAATATCTGGTTGTTGAGTGTAAAATATTTACTGTTGGTGGTTTAGAACTAGACCTTACTGATTTGCTTGTTAGCGTAAATATCTACGAAGACATTTTCAGTAATAGTATTAGTGGTGATATTTCATTTGTTGATACCAACAATATTTTGGGTAACGCTAATCTAATCGGACAAGAAAAATTATCACTCATTCTTGCTACACCAGATGGTTCTGATAACTATGATAGAGAAAACGCAATTGACTTCTCTAAACAACCTCTTTACATCTATAAAGTAAATGCCTCTGTGAATGTAACAGAACGAACAACAGCATTTAGTTTATCATTCACAACAGCAGAAATTGTTCGTAACAATCACATTCGTATATCTAAATCTTTTGATGGTGATATTATGATTGGTGAACAGGCAACAGATATTATCACTAAAATTGTTAGAGACAAAGAAGACGGACTTGCTTCAACCAAAGAGTTGTTCTTTGAAAAGACATTGGATATGCACAAGTATGTCATACCCAATATGCGCCCGTTTGATGCAATCAATATGCTTGCTCGTATATCAAACTCTTCAGAGTATAATTTTGCACCCACATTCCTATTCTACGAAACTATCAAAGGTTATTTTTTCAGAACTATTGAAGGGATGATGGATCGCAAAAACCCAAGAATGATATATAGAGAAACAACCCCAAATCAATTAAACGACAAGGGTATGCCTGATTTAGTATCTAACCTACAAAATATTCTCAGTTTCAATGTTCGTTCATCAACAAACACACTTATAAATCAGCGCATGGCAATGTATTCTTCCAAACTTCTAGAGTTGGATTTTTTCAACAAGAAGTGGGAGTATAAAGATTTTTCATACACTGACAATTTTGAAGATGACACTCATGTTGATAAATTTACCAAAGAGGGTAGTGCAAATGCTCCTATCATGTCAGAAGCAACAGATGATTTTGGAAACAAACTATCTGACTATCCCGATTCAGTGTTCTACCTACAATCTGTAGATAAACTACCAGACAATCCTAAACTCACACCAATGCACGAAAAAGACGGTGCAAATCCTTTTAGACAAATCAACACTGCCGAATGGTTGCAGAGAAGAAAGTCTAGATTTGCTGCATTGGATTCAGCAGTAACAGTTCATGTTGAAGTGCCTGGCAACACTAGTTTGCAGGCAGGGGATTTGATTGGATTAGAAATTCTAAACAAGTCTACAATGGATACTGATGAAAAATACGATAAGAATTTAAGTGGTAGATACTTGGTCAGAAAACTGCACCATGTATTTACTAAAGGTATTGGACAATACAAACACACAGTTCATATGGAGTGTGTTCGTGATGCCATGTCTGAAGCATATCCATCTGCTGGTGTGTCTCTATTCGACAGTGGCAACAATAAACTTGAACTAATCCCGCCTGGCAGCGCTGATCCAGGCGATGTAAAATTCTAAAGGAGGCATAAACAACAACTCGTTTTTGTTATGATTTTTTCAACTTAGAAAGAGGAATCACATGACCCAAAAACTCAAAAACAGACTTCAAAAAATGAAATTTCAAAAAACACTAAACCGAAGGACAGAGATTGAGGAAAATAAGGATACTAAATACTATGAAGAATTACTTACAAAACGAACGATGGAGTTGTTAGGAATAAACAATGAAGACATTTCTGGAATTACAAGAGGGCGTATATGACCCTAATATCTTTAAGGCAATCTTTCTAGCAGGAGGCCCCGGCAGCGGTAAGTCCTATGTTGTTCGCAGAACAACTGGTGGACTTGGTATGAAGATTGTGAACTCAGATGACATCTATGAAAAGATGTTGAATGATGCTGGACTAGAAACCACACCAGAGGATATTTTCTCTGACAAAGGACAAGAGATTCGTGGTCGTGCAAAGGCAGTTACAAAGCGTATGCAAGGTAACTTTTTGGACGGTAGACTAGGTGTTATTATTGACGGCACTGGTAAAGATTTTTCTAAAATCGCAAAACAGAAAGCAGGACTACAACAACTAGGTTACGAATGTTCTATGATTTTTGTGAACACATCTTTGGATACTGCACAAGAACGCAATAAACAAAGACAGAGAACTCTACCAGAAAAACAAGTGGAGACAATGTGGAAAGAAGTTCAAAATAATATTGGTGCTTTCCAGAGACTATTTGGTTCATCTAACTTTATCGTAGTTGATAATAACGATGCTGGTGAAGATGTATTTGAAAAGGTATGGAAAAGGGTTGCAATGTTGATTCGTAAGAAGGTGTCAAATCCTATCGCAAAACGGTGGATTGCGGCAGAACTTGCAAAAAAAGATCGCAGATAAGATAAATTTCCAGAAAAAAGTTCAAAAGCCCTTGATTTTCAAGGGCTTTTTTTTAGCAAAAATGCCAAAAAGTGCTTGACATTTGTTCTAAAAACAAGTAGCATATAGATATAGTGAGAAAAGAGGTTAAATTATGAAAAAAGTGAAAAAAATAAACATTCCCGAAATTCTAGGTTGGATTGGTATGATACTGATTCATGGTGCTACTGTTCCGACTTCATTAAATGTGATATTGGGTTATTCCGATCAGATGCCTCCTTTGAACATGGTTCTCCTTGTTTGGGGTGGATTGTTTCTGTTCTTGATTCGGGCACTTGCTCAAAAGGATATGCTCTATATCGTGTCTAACGCAGTAGGGTTCTTTTTCAACAGTGTGTTACTTGCACTGATTGTTATGGGTTAAAAAGTGCTTGACATTGTTCTCAAAACAAAGTAGCATAGCACTGTAATGATGAGAGAGGTATTCAAATGGTAAATTTCGTAGGAACTGTTGACGCTCACGAGGCATATAAGATGGCACTTGCCACTGGTAAGATGGGTAATGACCTTGCAAACAAGTATGCAAACTATGTTTCAAAGAAATTGAAACAACAGAAAACTGGACGCCTTCAGAACTCTTATGTCGATAGTGGACGCAACAAAGTCTACAAATCTGAATGGGCAACTGAACGCAAGTTCCCAGAGGCAAAACAGTCTATGACTGAAAAAGAGGTCAAGAAGTTTTTCAAACGAGTTGTGAAGTCTAAGACTTATCAATCTCTAGTGAATGAACGAGGACAGTCTGACCCTGCTCTGCGTGTGATGAGAAATTCTAGTAACGCACGAGTCGCTGGACAGGCATCATATCGTGGTGTTGCTCTTCATCCCTCATGTGGAATGAATAAGTGGGTTGTGTTACATGAACTTGCACACACTGCTGGACATATGCACCATGACCTACCGTTTCGCCAGACACTGGTTAAACTGATTTCTCGGTTCTTAGGAACTGAAGTGGCGAAGGAACTGAAACGCCAGTTTCGTGCCCACAAAGTAAAGATGAGTGTTTCTCAGACCATCAAGTCGCCTGAGAAATGGTTACAAGATTATTATAAGATGGCCGCAATGCGGGCAAAAGTGAAAGGATAAAAATATGACATTATACTTAGATATGGATGGTGTGATTGCAAACTTCTTTGATGCATTTGCAGAAAAGTTTGGAAAAGACCATTGGAAACTGATACAGGATAAAGAGAAGGCAATCGCAAAGTTGCGTGGAACTGACTTCTTCAATACCCTAGAAAAGTTTGAGACTTCTGATGCTCTTGTAGAGTTTGCAAAGTCAACTGGTGATTGGGGAATCTGCTCTTCACCACTAACTGGTGATCGAGATAACTCTGCCTTCTGGAAACGAGTCTGGTTGACTCGACATGGGTATCTTCCAGACCTTGATAAACTAATCTTCACTGGTATGAAGGAAAAGTTTGCAACAGATAAGTTGGATGGAACTCCAAATATCCTAGTTGATGATAAACCCTCAAATATCAAACGATGGATTGAAAAGGGTGGAATAGGTATTCTCTATCAGGCAAATGAACACGATTTAGAGGAATATTTGCTAGAAAACTTACGAAAAGTGCTAAAAAGTGCTTGACATATGTTATAAGAACATCTATACTATATATGTAAGTTGAGAGAAAGAGGTTAATTATGACTGCATTTGTGAAAGAAGAGTTTACTTGGGATGGTATGTATCTCATGTATCGTGGTGTCTTTGAGGGTGCTAAAATGATGATGGATGTTCATCCAGATGCCCATCCCTCTTGGGAAGGTAAGTTGAAACCCCAATTCATTGCTCGTTTCAAGTATGGTTACAAACCCTACAAGACTTGGATGAACTTCTTAGTGAAGAACGCTTCTGTTGAGGAATATGTTGCCCTTGCAGAAGAAACTAGTCCGCTGGAAGCAATGAGAACACTTGGTTATACAGGTAAATAAGGAGAGAGATATGATGAAAATAATTGGTGCAATTTTGGTAATGGGTGGATTCATGGCGATTGCCGGATCTGCTGGAGACTGTGATGGTAAGTGTATGGAGTATGCAAATACATATACAGAGATGTTCACTGCAATAGGTATCGGTTTGGTTATGTTGGTTGTAGGAGGCATCATTTTACTTAACGGAGAGGAAAATGTCTAAGAGTTCTAATTTTCGGAATTGGTGTGTAGAGAAATACTACCAACACAAAAAAGAAGTGCTGAATTGGGAACGCCATGTATGCACAGAAGAAATGAGTGAATATTTTAGTCGTGCCAAATGGTTTCTAAAATCTCTTTACAAACGAGAGGTTTTGGGTTATTATGATAAAGTGAAATAGAGAGGTATATTATGAAGATTGTAAATTTTGAAACTGATGTGGATATGAATATGAGTTCATACAAAGGTGTTATCAAAACAACCTACGACAAGTTGGTTGAGAAATTTGGTAAACCAACATACACTGATGCAGACCCTTATGAAAAGGTGAACTGTGAATGGACTGTTGGTGCTGACACTGATGAGGATGACTATGTAAAGTTCTCTATCTACAACTGGAAAACTGGTTATGTTCCTACCGAAGAGTATGAATGGCATATCGGTGGTTATGGGTTTGATGCGGTTGATGCTGCTTACGAGATTATCAATGGTTAATTACAATCGACTTATTGATAATGCAATGGCCGCTCTGGATAGGTGCAAAGCATCTGGTTCAGATTGGGGTATCAATTATTGGACAGGAGTGGTAAATGCCCTTCTCAAAGAAGCAAAGGCAAACAAACAACTTAACTGACCTAGCAGAACGCTATGGTGAGTCAATTGACAATCTTCCAACTGATGTTTTAATGGAGGCGATTTATAATGAGCGGTATGCATCTACTTCCGGCGTATTACACGACCAACAATCAGAAGAAACGCAAAAAGAAAAAGATTAACCCTGCCAAGTTTGAAGCAGATTGGCGAGAGCATAATAAATTTCTTAAACGATTGCGTTCACCAGTAATCACATTAGAAGAGTATATTGACTACAGACATGGCAGGTGTAGTGTATCGGCTGCACGGCAGTCTCCAAAACTGCAAGGTGAGGTTCAATTCCTTGCGCCTGCGCCATATCGAAGGGAAACACCAGACATCCCCAGCAGAGGGGATGGTATTAGTGGTAATGCCTTCAAGAAAGAGATTCCAGTGTATACTGGAAGTGCCGTCATTGGACAGGCATATAACAAGGGTGGACTACAAGTGTTGTCTGCAAGTGAAGCAAGTGACCCTATGACGGGCAAAAGGAGATAGTATGGCTGATTTATGGGTAAAAGATACAGAGTATCATCAAGTGCATCTGTATAAAACTTTTCAACTGGACGAAGATGATGTTATTGAAACATTTGGTTCAGTGGAAAAATTCCAAGAACTATTCGATGAAGGTGATGATGAAGCACAATCATATGTTTATGAGGGCGACTATGAAACTGACGAATGGTGGTGGACAAGTGACAAGGGTGGATATGAGATAGACACTGAAACCTCATGGGAGAATGATGATGAGTGATACCGTAGACTTTAAGCAAATCGAATACCATCAAATGACAATCTACAAAACCATGTCGGTTGGTAGTGAATGGATTGAAGAACAGGGCCTGACAGTGGATAGGTTCAAAGAAATCCTATCACATAAAGGAAGTGGTTGGAATGCTCCAGAACCATATGGTGAAGAACCTACAGATGAAGAAGATGATATGTTCATGGAAATCGTGTGGGGTGCAGACTGCATGGATTCTGAAGAGGATTTGTGGACTGACCGTAAAGGTGGTTATGATATTGACTATGAACTTATTGAAGAGGAGTCCGAATAATGGCAAATCATGTAAGTTGGAATATTCACTTCCAAGAGATTAACGATGCCGCAAAGGCAAAGTGGTTGGAACTCTGTGGACGCATGGAAAAGGAAAACTACGAATACTGGATGGGCGATATGTGGGTATATGAAGATGGCCCAGTATCAACAGATGATGTTCGACAGTATTCTTGGACAACTGAAAACATCGGCCCGAAGTGGTGTTATATTCAAGAGTTTGATGAAGACAGTTGCTACGGTTACTCTGCATGGAGTTGGCCTGAGCAGGGATTGAACTGGATTCTAGAACAGTTATCAGAACTTGACCCTAACCTCATTACATCTGTATCATTTGATGATGAAATGCCTAACTTCTTTGGCACATATACCTATGATGGTGCAGACCTCTATGATGGTTTTGAGGATGATTACGAAGAACTTCAAGAACGCATCTTCCAAGAACATCCACATCTCAGAGAAAAATGGGATAGTGATGAAGAAGAATGGAAAGATGATGAGTCTGAAGAAGAGTTTCGTGAAGTCATGTATGAAGTGATGCACAATGCTCAAGACGATGACATTCAAGAGAATATCAAATATATCAAAGAGGGTCGAGAGGAAGAACCTGTAGGATGCTAATGAAACCAGTGGACTATAGGGTCGCTACCTTGTTTGTTCAAGAGCGTCACTATAGTCCAGTTATGCCTAAACTCACAAAACATTATCTTGGTGCATACCATGATGATGAGTTGGTTGGTATTCTCACACTAGGTTGGGGAACAAACCCTATGGGAACAATCAAGAAGATGTTCCCAGAACTAACCACAGCAGATTACTTTGAAATAGGTAAGATGTGTATGGATGAGAAGATGCCACGCAATAGTGAGACACAGATGATGTCTGCCACAATCAAGTGGATGAAACAGAATACACCTAGTGTGTCATACCTATACACATGGGCAGACGGTATTGTAGGTAAGCCTGGATATGTCTATCAGGCAGGGAACTTCCTGTATGGTGGATTTATTTGGAGTGATGTCTATGTCACTGATAAAGGTGAGAAGGTTCATTTTCGCACTATCCAGCGTAAGATGAAGAAAGAGATGGGGCGTGATGATACCAAGTATGGCCCTCGACCTAACGATGCTAAGATGGGTGAACTAGGG
>Ga0255759_10001458_pt1 | contig 21086 bp, 26 predicted proteins | sample 101ome_20_FD_179959 | JGI IMG/M metagenome (GOLD analysis project Ga0255759, IMG submission 179959) | Coastal salt marsh microbial communities from the Groves Creek Marsh, Skidaway Island, Georgia - 101404AT metaG (version 2) | ecosystem: Environmental > Aquatic > Marine > Intertidal zone >...
TAATAGATATTTAGTGCAATTTTTTTTTATTTTCAAACAATCCACTTAGTTGACCAATCATTACATCTCCTAATTCTTGGACATCAGTTATTTTTATTGCTTTTTGATAGTATCTGGATACGTCATGACCAATACCAATTGCTAATATTTCAATATCACTTTTATTTTCAATAAATTTAACAATTTTCTTTAAGTGTTTTTCTAAAAAATCTCCCGAATTAACAGACAACGTTGAGTCGTCTACTGGCGCTCCATCTGAAATTACCATCATAATTTTTCTTTCTTCTTTTCTTTTTTTTAGTCTATTGAAAGCCCATGTTATAGCTTCTCCATCTATATTTTCTTTCAAAAGACCCTCTTTTAACATCAGACCTAAATTTTTTTTTGACTGTCTCCAATGGGTATCAGCTGACTTATAAATGATATGTCTAAGATCGTTTAGTCTTCCAGGATCTTTTGTTTTCCCTGATTTATTCCATTCTTCTCTGCTTAGGCCACCTTTCCAATTTTTTGTTGTAAAACCTAAAATCTCAACTTTTACAGAACATCTTTCTAGTGTTCTTGACAATATATCTGCACATAAAGCAGCTATTGTTATTGGTCTTCCACGCATAGAGCCAGAATTATCAATTAAAAGTGTTACAACTGTATCTTTAAAATCTAAATCTTTTTCTTTTTTAAAGGAAAGAGAATTATATGGATCAATAATTATTCTTGGAAGTTTTGAACTATCTAAAAGCCCTTCCTCTAAATCAAATTCCCAAGCTCTATTTTGTTTTGCTAATAATTGACGTTGCAGTTTGTTAGCAAGCTTTGTAATTAAATCTTGAAAGCTTGTGAGTTGTTGGTCTAGATTTTTTCTTAATTTAGAAATCTCTTCAGGACTTTCTAGAGTTTCTGCTTTTGCTACTTCATCAAATTCTGTTGTAAATACTTTATACTCTTTGTCACTCACACCAAGATTTTTTTTCTGTATCACACTTTCTGACTGTTGATTTTCATTTTCATCACTAATAATTTGATCATCTAATCTAAATTCATTCACATCATCCAGGCCATCCATTCCTTCATTGATTGAGTCATCTTCTTTTTTTTCTTCAGAATTGTCGGAATTATTTTGGTTATCTTCATTTGGGCCTGAATTATCTTGATTATTATCTTCTTGGGTTTCTTTTTTCTCCTCATTATCTTCATTATCGAAGATTTCCATATTTTCTAATATTTCAGAAAATTTAGAATTATAATTTTCTTGGTTTTCCAAGTTTTTGTTTAAGTAGGATAAGTGTTTATCAAAAGACTCTTTTAATTCTTTCTCCCAAAAGCTTAATAATTTCAAAGCATCTGGCTCAAGTTTAATTTCTAAAAATTTATCTAGCATGTATATTTCAAATGCATCAGAAATATTAACATCGTCTTTTTGTTTTATTTTTGATGTATCTATATTTTTTAACTTATTAAAATAATTATTTTGAAAATTACTTGAAATACCCTTCAACATCTTAGAACCTAACATCTCATATCTTATTTTTTCTGATAATTTATATAAAGACTGACAAGTTTGATTTGTTGGCATTTTTTTTTCAAAAATTGTCTTATCTGAAAATTTTCTTCTTAAAGCTTCAGAGTCTGTTTCTGCTCTAATTTTTATAAATTCTTTTTTATCTTTTATGTTTTCAATATTTTTTATATTAAGATTTTCTTCATTTATCTTATTTTTATTTTTAGAATTTATTTGAAAATCATCCGAAATTACTTTTACGGTAGATATTATTGCTTGTTTGAACTTTTCTTTGAAATTATCTTCTTGATTCATTTAAACTTGAACATTTATCATTGACTCTGGCAAATCTTCTCCAAAACATCTTTGATAATATTCAGCTATGGTATTTTTCTCGACCTCGTCACATTTATTAAGAAAAGTTACCCTAAAGGCATAGCCTGTATCTTTAAAAATTTCAGAATTTTCTGCCCAATGAAGCACTGTTCTTGGACTCATAACAGTTGAAATGTCACCAGCCATAAATCCTTTTCGGGTCAAAGTCGCAACTTTAATCATATTTGCAACTTTTTCCTTACCTTTTGGATTATTTAAGTTTTTATTTTTTCCTAATATTATTTCCATTTCTTTATCTAAACCTAAGTAATTAAGAGTTGTAACAATGTTCCATCTATCCATCTGTCCTTGGTTTATTTGTTGCGTTCCATGATAAAGACCTGTGGTGTCACCTAAACCAACAGTATTAGAAGTAGCAAATAATCTAAAAAATTTATTTTGTTTTATTACTTTGTTTTTATCGAGCAATGTAAAGTTTCCTTCTGCCTCAAGAACTCTTTGAATAACAAACATAACGTCTGGTCTACCCGCATCGTATTCATCAAAAACTAATGCAACTGGATTTTGAATTGACCAAGGAAGGATTCCTTCTTTAAATTCAGTGACCTGCTTGCCATCTTTAATAACAATTGAATCTTTTCCAATTAAGTCGATTCTACTTACATGACTATCTAAATTAATTCTAATACATGGCCAATTTAATCTTGCTGCAATTTGCTCAATATGTGTAGATTTACCAGTACCATGATAACCTTGAACCAAAACTCTTTTGTTAAATGCAAAACCACTTAATACTGCCAATGTTGTTTCTTTATCAAATTTGTAGGTTTTATCTATTTCAGGCACATACTCAGTTCTTTCAGAGAATGCATCAACTTCCATGTCACTTTCAATTCCAAAAGTTTGATTTACTGAAAGCTTAATGTCTGGTGTTTTTTCAATATTTGGTGTCAATTTTTATCCTTATAAGTATTCTTTAATTGAGTATAAGCTAAAGTTATTACTTTAAGTTTATCTTCAAATTTTTTATTCCCAGCATTCATATCAGGGTGAAATTTTTTGACAAGTTTTTTGAATTTTGCCTGTATTTTTTCCCACTTTAAACCGACCGAAACTCCAAGAATCCCAAAAGCTTTTATATCATTGTGATTGAATTTAAATTTATTCATGTGGTTAAAATCATTATCAAATTTCATTTTATCCATTTCATCTTTTAAAGCGTTATTCCATAGTACTTTAAAAAAATTGTCCGATGAGCTAAAACTTTGTGTTGGTTTATGCCAAGTTAAATCTGATCTAAGAAATTCCATTATTTGTTGGTCATTCATTCCTGAAAAATAATTCCAATTTTTATTAAATTCCTTTATGTGTTCTAAGCAAAGAAGCCTATAATTTTTACTATTATCACGTTCTTTAGGTGCTTTGTAATGACCCTCTTCAGAACAATTATTCCAATCACATATATTTTTCATGTTATATATTAAATTAATTTATGGATATAAATCAACTTAGTGAATTAGTAAAAAAAAAAATTTTAGAAAATAATTTGATTGATGATTTAGAAATTGAAGATAAGTCATATCTTCATAAAGATCATAAGGGAAACCAGCCTAACAAATTTCATTTAAAATTAAAAATAAAGTCAAACTCACTTAAGAATATGAATAGAATTGAGTCAAATAAAATTATATACAAGTTAATTGATAAAGAGATGAATGAACATATTCATTCCTTGCAGATTTTATTTTTTTAGTTCTAAATTAAGAAATTTCTTTATTATCGCTTCATTATATTGACTGTCAGTTTTGATCTTACCAAAATCTTTCATCAGTATTAAATTTATTTTTTTTGAATTATTCTTTTTATCAGCCTTCATATAAGTTATAATTTTATTTACATCTTTGGTTTTAAATAAAGTAGTTAATTTTTTATTTAACGGAATATTTTCTAGATGATTTTTTAATAAATCATAAATTCTTTTATTTAAAAATTTTTGTTTATAGCTAAATTCAATAGCGTTTTTAATTCCCAATATAACAGCTTCTCCATGATTTAATTTTTTTGAATAACCTAAACAAGACTCGTATGCATGGGCAAAAGTATGGCCTAAATTTAGAACTTTTCTAATATCTTTTTCAACCTCATCTTTTTGAACAATTTTCTTTTTCAAATTACAACTATTTAGAATAGCTTTTCCAATATATGGTTGTTTTATATTAATTATGCTTTCCAAATTATCATTTAAGAATTTAAAGTTTTTGTAATTGTCTATTAGGCTACTTTTTAATATTTCTGCATATCCACAAATTATCTCTCTTGAACTTAAAGATTTAAGTATATCTATGTCTGATACAACTAAGTCTGGTTGATAAAAACTACCAATTAAATTTTTACCAAAATTGTTATTTATGCCAGTTTTTCCTCCAATTGATGAGTCTACTTGAGCCAACAAAGTTGTTGGAATATTTATAAATTTCATGCCTCTTTTGTATATACTGGCACTATAACCAACCACATCTCCAGTTATCCCACCGCCATAAGCAATTATACAATCATCTCTATTAAATCTGTTTTTGAATAAAATATTGTGAATTTCATCAATACTTTTTTGACTTTTATTTTTTTCCGAAGGATTAAAAATAAATGTTTTTTTTGATTGTGTTTTAATATTTTTTAATAATTTTTTTTTAAATTTAGATGGAACATTCTTATCAATTACTAAAAGAATTTTTTTGAATGATAATTTTTCAGAACGTAAAATATTATTTATATTATTAATTAGGTTTCTACCTATAAAAATTGAATATTTTTTTGATTTTGTAGTAATTCTTAATTTATTTACTTTCATATAAACTAATTATTGTATCAACAATTTCATTCTTCTTTAATTTATCACAATTAATCTTAAAATCAGATGAATTATATATTTTCGCTCTTTCCTCAATAAGACTTTTTATTTCACTTATTTTGAGTTTAGTTACAACAGGTCTTTTTTTACTATCCTTAATTCTATCGATTAAAGTGGATGTTTTCCAATTTAACCAAACAGTAATTGATCCTAATTGTGTTTGTTTTCTAATTTTTTGATTTATATAACCACCTCCACCAAGAGAAATAACTTTGTTTTCACTTTTCAATTTCTTAATAGATATTTTTTCCTCCAAATCTCTAAAATATTTTTCTCCGTTAATTTTAAAAATATCAGAAATTGATTTATTCTCTTCTTCTTCAATTAATTTATCAATATCAATAAATTCTAATCCTATTTTTTTTGATAATAATTTTCCTATAGATGATTTACCTGAACCCATCATCCCGACTAAAACTATGTTTTTTTTTGATTTCATTGGTTTCTATATTGAAAAAACACAAATATGTCTTATTTTGAAATTACTTAAACTATATGCAATTTACTAAAAAAACAAGTTCAGGTGGTCTATTGGGTATAATTAAGCTTTTGATCAAACTTATTCTAATAGTAGCGGTTCTTGTCATAGGAATTATATTCATCGCAAAAATTGATTTTCCAGCACCAAATAAAAAAATTGAAAAAATCATACCAAATGAAAATTTTAAAACAATTAAGTAAATTTTTTCTATTTACATTTTTATTAATTAACCCAGTAAGCGCTAATGAACCAGTAGACATTTGGAATATTGAAAAAAAAGATACTGAAGAAAACGAAATTTTAATTGAAAATACTAATGATGATGAAAATAAAATAATTCAGGGAATAAAAATTGAACAACAAAATGAAAAGATATTAGTAAATAACGCTTTAGGTGCATCAGAAATTAAATTAGCAGGTTTGTATGACCCTGAAGAAAATGGATTATCCATAGATATGTGGTCGAATAGTAATGGAGAAGATATTAAATATGTTTTAGATAATATAACTACAAAAGAATTATCAAAATTTTCTGAAAAGGTTTTAGAAATTGCACTATTAACTAATTCATACATTCCAAATAATAATATTTCACCAAAAGAGTTCCTAGATTTTAAATTTAATTATTTAAAAAAGAAAAGAGATTTTAATCTTATAAAAGAATTTTTAATTAAAAATCCAAATCTTAGAGAAAGTGATGATTTAATTACATTTTATGTAGATCACTTTTTATCAAATTCTCAATTAGATAAGTCATGTGAAATATTTGAAATAGTTAATTCAATTTCTGAAGATTATTTAACAAATTTCAAAATGTATTGCTTGATAGATCAAGAAAGAAGAGATGAAGCTCAATTATTATTTGATCTAAAATCTGAATTGGGTAGCGTGGACAAGTTTTTCTCAGATAAATTTAATATTTTGATGGGATATAAAAAACCAAATGATCAACTATCAGAAAAGAATATTCTTTATTTTCATATATCACATAAAACAATCGAAACATTTGAATATGATCCTAAAATCGAAACTCCAAAATTTATTTGGAATTATTTATCCACATCAAATTTGCTAAAAAATTCAGATCTTGTTGATATTGAAAGTTCTGACCAAATTAAACTAATTGAAACAGCAACAAATGATGGTGTTTATGAAGAAGAAGAGTTGTTAAATTTATATAAAAGATTCCGTTTTGATATTAATCAACTTCTTAATTTTAATGATGCATATAAACTTTTAAATGATTATGAAGCTCGAGCGTTGTTATATCAGAGATTTTTACTTTCTGATGAAACTACACAAAAACTTACTATACTCTCTAAGCTTAAAGAACTATTTGATGAGGCTGAACTATCGAGTGCATTTGATAATGAGCTTGCAAAGGCACTAAAAAGTATTCCATATGATGATGTTCCTTCAAATTTTACTTCTTTTTATAAAAAGAATAGAGAGCCAGAAAAAGTTGCAGAATTAAAAATTAAATTTAATAATAAAGTATTCCACCAATCGAAACTCCTAAATTATTTTCAAAATAAAACTAGTCTTCCTCAGGTAGAAAAAGAGACGAATGATTTGCTTAAAAAAATTAAAAAAAACAAAAAATATTTTTTCTCAATCAAAGATATAATTATGGCTGAATCCTTAAAGTCTGATGGAGTTCAAATTTTGAAGAAATATGATGGTCTTTATGAGTACGAAACAAATATTCCATCTGATATAAATTCAATGATTGTTAATGGAGAAACAGGTCTAGTACTTTTAAAAATAGCCCAAATCATTGGTGAGGACGACTTGGAGGATCTTGACTTAGACTCTGTTAATTTTGTAATTGGAATTATGAATGAGTTAAAAATTGTAAATCTTAGAAACGAAATTTTATTAAAAGTTCTCCCTTTAAAAGTATAAATTTTGTTATAAAATTAGTAATGGCTATTAAACCAATAATTACAGAACCAAATAAAATTTTAAGACAAAAATCTATAGAAGTAGAGTCTGTAGGCAAAGAAGAACAAAAGCTTATGGATGATATGCTTGATACTATGTATGATGCAAACGGAATAGGCTTAGCTGCTATTCAAATTGGCGTTCCTAAACGAATTATTGTTATGGATATTGCAAAAAATGAGGAAAAAAGAAGACCTTTATATTTTGTAAATCCAGTAATCAAAAATAAAAATTCAGAACTTTCCACATATGAAGAGGGATGTTTGTCAGTTCCAAATTATTTTGCTGAAATAGATAGACCCAAAAAATGTGATGTTGAGTATCTTGATTATAATGGTGAAAAAAAAATACTAAACGCTGAAGGTTTGCTTGCAACATGCATTCAACATGAAATGGATCATTTAGAGGGAGTTTTATTTATTGATTATCTTTCAAAATTAAAAAAAACAATGATTATAAAAAAGCTTTCTAAACAAAAAGAAAAGCCAGATAGAATTATTGTTTAGTAAATGGATATAAAGATAGCTTTTTTAGGAACACCTGAATTTGCAGTTCCAATTCTAAGATCAATAATTAAAGGTGGATACAAAATTTCATGTGTTTTCAGCCAACCACCACGTAAATCACATCGAGGACAGAAAATAAATAAATCACCTGTACATATTTTCAGTGAAGGTTTTGGAATTCAAATTAAAACTCCAAATAAAATTGAAGATGAATTGGAGTTTATTAAATCTCTTAATTTAGATATTGCAATAGTTGTAGCATATGGACAAATTCTTCCTGAAGAAATACTGAGATTAAGTAAAAAAGGTTTTATTAATATTCATGCATCTTTATTACCAAAATGGAGAGGTGCAGCACCTATACAAAGATCTCTGATCAATATGGATAAAAATACAGGTGTTAGCATCATGAAAATTAATAAAAAACTAGACGAAGGTCCTGTTTGTAACAAATATCAAATAAATATTTTAGAAAATGAAAATGCAAAAAGTTTATCAGAAAGGTTATCAAAATTAGCATCAGAAAAGATTATAGAAAATATAAAAGAAATATTAGATGAGAAAATTAAATTTAATGAACAAGATCATAATCAGGCAACGTACGCAAAAAAAATTGAAAAATCAGAGGGTAAAATAAATTGGAATGATCCTGCTGAAAAAATTCTAGCTAAAATTAATGGTTTATATCCAAAACCTGGAGCTTGGTTCAAATTTCAAGATCAAAGATATAAAATATTAAAGGCAAAGTTATCAAAAAAGTCAGGTAAAATAGGTGAAATAATAGATAAAAACCTCACAATATGTTGCGGCCTAAATTCAATTGAAATAATTGAAATTCAAAGAGAAGGAAAAAAATCTCAATTAATTGAAGACTTTCTTTTAGGTAGTAAGCTTAAAGAAGGAATTATCTTAAACAATGAATAGATATCAAATACTCATAGAGTATGTAGGAACATCCTTTGTAGGTTGGCAGACACAAAAAAAAGGTAATTCTGTTCAAAAAACAATTCAAAATATACTATCAAAACTATTAAAGGAAAAAATAAAATTACATGGATCTGGAAGAACTGATGCTGGAGTTCATGCACTAGAGCAATCAGCTCATTTTGACTGTAAAAACAAAATTATAGATAAAAGAAAGTTTTTAAAATCATTAAATTTTTTTCTAAATAAAAAAAATATTTCAATTCTTAAAATAAAGGCAAGAAATCAAAATTTTCATTCAAGATTTTCTGCAAAAGAAAGAACCTATTTGTATTTAATCAGAAATGATCCTGCACCTTCAATGATAAATTATAATAGAGAATGGAATATAAGAAATAAATTAGATATTAATTTAATGAAAAGAGGCGCAAAAAAATTAATTGGTACGCATGATTTTTCTACATTCAGGGCATCAAATTGTGCTGCCAAAAGCCCTATTAGAACGATTAATAAAATCCAAATTTTAAAATCAAAAAAACAAATTAAGATAAGAATAAAATCACCTTCTTTTTTAAAAAGTCAGGTAAGATCAATGGTTGGTTCACTTAAATACTTATCAGAAAAAAAATGGGATTTGAAAAAATTTAATATAATTTTAAAATCTAAAGATAGGAAAAAATGCGCTCCTCTCGCACCTGCTCATGGTCTATATTTGGAGAAAGTAATATATTAATTTACTTTTTATTACCCATTGCAAATTTTTTATTTATTCTCCATCTAGACTCAGCTCTAACTATGTAGCCACAGCAATTTTTTGATTTACATTTACAAGGAAACTGTTTGTAGTCTTTGTCATATCCAAACCCATAATCACATGTGAGTTCTTCTCCTTTTTTAATATCTTTGGTGGCAGTAACCCAAATTTTAAGTCCCTTACCTTCATAATCACAGTTATTATCACATGAGTGATTTATTAAACCCGCTGTATTCCATGGAAAGTCTCCATCTAAAGTATACCTCTTATTTAGAGTGAATAAATAAATAGGTTTTGAGTTATCAAATTTATCAGATTCATCGACTTGCTTATTAGTTATGATCTTTCCAATGTAATCAATAATTTTAGTGCCAGCTTTAATATCTTTTGCTGCGTACAAACCCCTACCTTTTTTGTCAATATTTGATTTTTTAATTTTGTATAATTTCATTTAGCGTTTATTTAAATATTTAGGTTATTTAATCAATTAAATTCTATAAGTGCATCGACATGGCGTTGAGTACTTTTTTGCAAGGCTTGTAGATCATAACCACCCTCTAAAATAGATACAACATTTCCATTACAAAATGGTTTCGAGATTTCCAATGTTCTTTTTGTAATAATATAAAAGTCTTCAGAACTTAATCTTAGTTGTGCTAAGGGGTCATCCATGTGGGCATCAAAACCGGCAGAAAACAATATAAATTCTGGTTTAAATTCTTGGATTTTATTCAATACATGTTCGTATGCGTTTAAATATTGTTCAGCAGTTGTACCTGCACTGAGGGGTATATTTAATATATTATTGAATTTTCCATTTTCTTTCTCTGATCCTGATCCTGGATAATAAGGGTATTGGTGAGTTGAAATATATAAAACATTTTTATTATTATAAAAGATATCCTGAGTTCCATTTCCATGATGAACATCAAAATCAATAATTGCTATTTTTTTATACTTATATTTTTCAATTAAATAATTAGCACCTACGGCAACATTATTATAAATGCAAAACCCCATAGCTTTTTCTTTTTCAGCATGGTGTCCAGGTGGTCTTACACAACAAAAAGCGTTCTTAAATTCTTTATTTTCAACACCATCAATTGCCGTAATAATTGAACCAACAGCATCTTTTGTAGCATCTTTACTTCCAGGTGAAACAACTGTGTCTCCATCTAGAAAATACAAACCTTTTGTAGGGAAAGAATTTTGAACTTGATCAATATAATTTGATGAATGAGTTTTAGATAATATCGATTGGTCATAATCATTTGGTTTTTTCCAAATTAAATTTTTGTTATCTATTTTTTTAAAATTTTCAATCACCGCTGTAACACGATCAATTTTTTCTGGATGTCCATCACCAGTATTATGATTTTTGTATGTATTAGAGGTGATTAAACCAGTTTTCACTTAAAGTAATTTTTTAAAATATTTAAATATATTAAAGTTAATTTTTTTAAGTCTGTTAGAGCAACTACTTCATCTATTTTATGCATAGTTCTACCAACCAATCCAAACTCTAAACAGGGAGAGATTTTTCTAATAAATCTTGCATCTGAAGTACCGCCAGTTGTTGAGAATACTGGATTTATTTTAGTAATTTTTTTAATTGTATCCCTAACCATAAAAGTAGTTTTATTAGGTTTAGTTAAAAAAGCTTCACCCGAAACATTATATTCCATTTTAAATTTTGATTTATTTTTTTTGCATATTTTTTGAATAATTTTATTAATCTTTTTCTTTAATGAATTTGATGAATGTTTGTTATTAAATCTAATGTTAAAAGTAGCATTAGCTAATCCTGGTATAACATTGTCTGCAGAATTATTTATATTAATTTTAGTTATTTCTAAATTTGTTGGTTGAAAGTCTTTTGTTCCTTTATCAAATTTAATTTCTTTTAATTCTTTAAGAATTTGAACAAGCGCTGTAGATGGATTATTAGCTCTTTGAGGATACGCAACATGTCCTTGCACTCCGATTACAGACAATCTACCAGTCATACTACCTCTACGACCTATTTTTATCATTTCGCCAAGTTTGTTTGGATTAGTAGGTTCACCCACTAAACAAAAATCTATTTTTTCTTTTTTCTTTCTTAAATATTCTACGACCTTTTTAGTACCATTTATTGCAACACCTTCCTCATCACCAGTTATTAAAAAACTTATAGAGCCTTTAAACTTTTTATTAGATAAAACAAAATTACTTACTGCTGCAACGAACGCTGCAATGGAGCTTTTCATATCATTTGCCCCTCTACCAATTAAATGACCATTTTTTATCGCAGGTTTAAATGGATTTACCGTCCAATCTTTTAAATTACCTGCTGGGACAACGTCCAAATGGCCTGCATAACAAAAATTTGGACCTTTATTACCCAGTCTTGCATAAAGATTTTTTACTGGTTTTGTATTTTTTTCCTTAAATTCAAGTATTTTAGTTTTAAATCCTAAACTCTTTAGTTTTTTTTCTAGGAAACTCATTATCCCAGCATCAACTGGAGTTATAGAAGGAAACCTAATTAGCTCTTTAGCTAACTGGAGTTCATTAATTTTTGGCATTTTTACTCTCTTAAAAGATCGTTTATGGATGTTTTAGATCTTGTTTTTTCATCGACTTGTTTGATTATGACTGCACAATATAACGAAGGTGCTTCAGAATTATTTTTATCTGGTAGTGAACCTGGCACCACAACTGAGTAGGGTGGAATTTTTCCATACGTTATTTCACCTGTTTTTCTATTTACAATCTTTGTAGATTGACCAATATACATACCCATACTTAAAACTGAGCCTTCACCCACAATAACTCCTTCAACTACCTCGGACATTGCACCAAGAAAAACATTATCTTCAATAATTGTTGGCAAAGCTTGTGCAGGTTCTAATACACCACCAACACCAGAGCCTGCAGAGATATGACAATTCTTTCCTATCTGACAACAACTACCCGCTCTTGCAAAAGTATCTATCATTGTACCTTCATCAATGTAAGCACCGATATTTACATAACATGGCATTAGTACTGCGTTCTTTCCAACAAAAGAACCTTTTCTAACTGGTGAATTTGGAACCATTCTAAAACCAGCCTTTTCATGATCTTCTTTTGTCCAACCTGCTGTTTTACCTTTAAGTAAATGTGCCTTATCATACCAGCTGCTATATGGACCGTTTAAATTTTCCATTGGATACATTCTAAAACTTAGCATTATAGCTTTCTTAATATGCTGGTGTGTTACCCACTCACCATTTATTTTTTCTGCAACTCTTACTTTTCCACTATCAAGATCTTCAATTATTTGATTAACAGTGTCTTTTAAGTTTTGATCTGAGTTTGGATTTACTTGATCTCTTTTTTCCCAAGCATCATTGATTATATTTTCTATACTCATCGTTTTATGAGTTTTTTAATAACCTTATTTCTTTTAAAAATAAAGAGAGATTTTCAATTTTATAATCAATATATTCTTTATCAGACTCTTTTTTGCCCCAGTATTCGTCATTGATTAACCAAACTGTAGTTGTTCCTCTTTCTTTTCCAATAGACAAATTTTTAGCGATATCTTCGATATAAAGAGTTTCTTTTGGATCTATTTTAAATTTTTCTATCATTAAATCAAAAGCTCGAGCCTCTGGTTTTGGATGGTATTCTGCATCAACAATATCAAACACACCATCAAATTGATCTTCTATACCAAGATGAGATGTTATATTCTTAACATGTTCTTTGCTACCATTGGTAAATACAAATTTATTCAAACTAATATTTTCAAGCTCACCTCTTAAAACTTTATCTTTTTCTAAAAAAGATAAATCAATATCATGTACGTAATCAAGAAATTCTCTTGGAGGAATATCATGATGTATCATTAGCCCGTTTAGACTTGTATTATATTTATGGAAATAATTTGTTTGTAATTCTTTAGCTTTTTTTAAATCAACATTAAGTTTATTTGATATGTATTGGGTCATCTTTTTGCTCACCTGACCAAATACGCCCTCTAGATCACTATAAAGCACTCCATCACAATCAAATAAAATATTTTTTATATTTTCTAAATTTTTCATTTTCTAATCAATGTTCCTGCACCCACATCTGAAAAAATTTCAAATAAAATAGAGTGTTGTTTTCTACCATCAACAATAACTACACCAGTTACACCGTTATTAACTGCATCAAGACATGTTTTAATTTTTGGTATCATGCCTCCCGAAATAGATTTATTTTCTAACATTTGAGTTGCAATAGATGAATTTATTTCACTAATCAGTTTTTGATTTTGATCTAAAACTCCCTCAACATCTGTCATTAACAATAATCTTCTAGCTTTTAGTTCTTTTGCTATTGCACCTGCGGCTACATCAGCGTTTATATTGTAAATATTGTTATCTTCGCCTATGCCCATTGGAACAATTAAGGGTATTTTTTTATCTTTGATAGCTTCTAATAATAAATCTTTTTTTATTTCAGTGGGTGCCCCAACAAAGCCTAGTTCTTTTTTTTCAGGTTTAACTTTAATAATATTATTTTGTTTAGGTGTTATAGATAAAGCATTAGACTGATGATTATTTAAATCATTTAAAATTTCAAAATTTAATTCAAGAAGTGCTTCCTCAACAACTTTAATTGTTTTTTCATCAGTTACTCTTAAGCCATCAATGAATTCAGATTTTAAATTATATTTATCAAGTTTCTTTTTAATATTTTTACCACCACCGTGAACTACAACTGCTGATAGCCCAAGTTTATTTATGACCGCAATATCCTCAATAAATTGATCAAATAGTTTTTTTTCAAGAAGAACAGAGCCACCACATTTTATAACAATGATGTCATTAGAATATTTATTTATATATTTTTTTACTTCTTCAATGGATGGACCATTGTTAGGTAGAATTTTTTCTAAATCCATTTATTGAGTTTTTACAGTAGTTCTTTTCATAATAACGTACTGTTGTGCCATTGTTAGTATGTTATTGATTGTCCAGTAAATTACTAAACCAGATGGGAACGGCGCTAGTATTACTGTTAAAAATAATGGAAAGAACATAAATATTTTTGCTTGAACAGGATCTGGTGGTGTTGGATTTAATTTTTGTTGCAACCACATTGTTATACCCATTGCAACTGGCCAAGCACCAATGATTAAAAATGATGGTGGGTCCCAAGGTATAAGACCAAAAATATTGAATATTGATGTCGGATCTTTTTCACTAAGGTCTTTAATCCATCCAAAAAATGGCTGATGACGCATCTCAATTGTAACGAAAAGCATTTTATAAATCGCAAAGAAAAAAGGAATTTGAATGAATATAGGCAAACAACCGCTGACAGGATTTACCTTTTCCTTTTTGTATAATGCCATCATTTCCTGCTGAAGTTTCATCTTATCTTCTTTATGAAGCTCTTTTAGCCTAGTCATTTCAGGCTGAAGCACTTTCATTTTTGCCATTGATCTGAATGAATAGTTTGCAAGAGGGAAAAATACTATTCTAATACAAATAGTTATTAAAATAATCGCTATTCCAAAGTTTCCAGTTAATTTAAAGAAGTAATCGATTACAAAGAATAAAGGTTTAACTATAAAGTAAAACCATCCCCAATCTATTGCTAGATCGTATTTACTTATATTTAAATTTTCCGCATATCCGTCAATAATATCAACCTCTTTTGCTGCAACTATTATTCTTATTTCATTTGATTTTGTTTCATTAGCACCAACTTCTGTTGCACTCGTTTCAATAAAGTTAGCTCTAAACTTATTTTTATAATCAAAATCAGTTCTAAATTTACGATTTTCTTGAGGTATTAAACTTGTTATCCAATATTTATCAGTAATTCCAAGCCAACCTTTGTCAGCATTAACTGAGAATTTCTTTTCCTCTATATCGTCATAATCTTCTTCAACTAATTGATCATCAAAAACACCAATTAAACCTTCGTGCAGAATATAAAAATCAGTTACATCTGGTGCTATATTTCTAATAATTTGACCATAAGGGTAAAAATTATAAGTTTTTTCAGAATTGTTAATGATAGTTTGTTTTACTTTGAATAAATATTGATCATCAATACTAATATCTTTTACAAACTTGATATTCTGATCATTTGTCCATGAGATCTTTACAGGTGAATTAGGAGATAATTTATTATTGCCCTCTAGCTTCCAAACCGATTTAGAGTTGGGTACGTTTATATCTTTATTTGTGGTTGCCCATCCAGTTTCTACATAGTAGCCATTTTCAATCTTCTTTGGGTTTAAAAGGACAACGTTATCATCACCGTTAAGTGTGTTAGTATATTTTTTAAAGGTTAAATCATCTATCGAAGCCCCAACTAAAGAGATAGATCCTATTACAGTACTATTTTCAAAATTTATTCGGTCTTCATTTTCAATTGCCTCTTCTCTTGATAGTTTTGAAACCTCGACATTTTGATCTAACGATGGTGCTTCATTACCTGATTGCTCAATTTTATTCTTCTCATTATTTATTTGATCAGGATTTGGTGGTGGGGGAGCAAAAAATAATCCATAAAGAATTATTACTGCTGCACTTAATGATATTGCCGCTATTACGTTTTTAGAATCCACTTTTTGTTCCTTTTAATTTTTCAACAGGATCATGTCCACCATGACCAAACCAAGGATTACATCTTAAAATTCTAATTGTAGATTTATATATTGCTTTTATAAAATTATATTTTTCAAAGCATTCCATACAATAAGTACTGCAAGAAGGTTCAAATTTGCAAGAATTATAAAATAAAGGGCTTAGTAAAAATTTATAACCTTTAATTAAATATATAAAAAAATAATTTATTACTCTCATTACTTAATTTTTCCGAAATCTAGAAAAATTTTTTCTTTGATTTCTTTATATGCATCTTCCAACACAGTTTTTCTGGCTATTAAAAGATAAGAATAATTGAAATTAATTTTTATATTTTTAACAGCATCATTCATAATATTTTTTAATCTTCTTTTAATTTTGTTTCTACTTACTGCGTTACCAATTTTTTTTTTAGCTACAAAACTAATGTTTAATTTTTTGTTGTTCTTATCAGATAATTTCTTAAAAAAAATTGTTAAATATTTATTAGATATTTTTTTTCCACCAAGGATTGATTTAAATTCTTCGTTTTTGGAAAGACTAACTATCTTGCTTTTCATTAAGCATTAGTTAATTTTTTTCTTCCTTTAGCTCTTCTTCTTTTAAGAACTTTTCGTCCACCTTTGGTTTTCATTTTGGCTCTAAAGCCGACAGATTTTTTACGAACTCTATTACTTGGTTGATATGTACGTTTCATGATTAGTTAATTATTGTTAAATTTCCGTACTTATACAAATAAATCTATATAAGTACAGCGATTTTTAATAAATTAGAGATCAATGAATAAGGAAAAAAAAATCAAATTAATTTTAGGTTTTGGATATCTTCTAATTGTATCTATTTTTTTATGGATCTTTTTTAGCAATTTTTCATTTCAAGATTTTTCAAGTTACGATCTGATTAAACAAAATAGAGATACATTAGAAGAATTAAAAAATAGTAATATATTTTTATCAAGCATCATATTTCTTCTGGGTACAATTATCTGGGTGCTTCTATTAGGTTTTGGTTCTCCAATATTTTTAGTTGGAGGTTTCATCTTTGGAAAATGGTTAGGTACTTTGCTTATTGTCTTTGGACTAAGTATTGGTGCTACCTTTCTTTATATGTTTGCGAATTATTTCTTAAAAGATTTGGTAGAGGAAAAATTTGCATCACGCTTTGGAAACTTGACAGAAAAGTTTAAAAAAAATGAATTTATATTTTTTTTAATTTATAGATTTATAGGTGGAATTCCTTTTTTCATATCAAATGTTTTGCCAACATTATTTAATGTCAAAGTTAGAAATTTTTTTCTAGGATCATTAATTGGAATGGCTCCACAATTATTTGTTGGTGCATCTCTTGGGGCAGGACTAAATAAAATTTTAGAGGAAAACTCAGAAGTGCCAAGTCTCTTAGAATTAGTTTTAACTCCAGATATTTATTTACCAATTATTGGAATGATTATTTTAGTTTTGATTGGATTTCTCTTAAGAAAAAAATTTTACAGAAATTAATTATGGTGCCCCCACCCAGAATTGAACTGGAAACTCATCCTTACCATGGATGTGTTATACCATTTAACTATAGGGGCGAATTACAATTTAAATTTAGTGTATAAAATAAACTTTTTCAAATTATTGCCTTAATTTTTTTCAAAAATGAGTTATACCTACTTTGAAGGAAATGATATGGGAATTCACTACGACTATAAATCTACTAGAGGCGCCAAAGCTATGGAAAAGCAAGCTAAACGAGAAAAAAAGCTTGCAGAGAAAAGAGCCAAAAAACAAGCTAAGCAAGGAGATGTAAAGCAAGAGCAAGATAAAACTATTCCTATAGACCAAGTTATAACTTTAGACCATCTTACAAATCCTGACAAAAAATAATTCAATGAATTCTAAGAAGGATAAGCTTAGTAGACTTGAACTTGCACTTAAAAAAAATTTAAGAAAAAGAAAAACTTTCCAAAAGAAACAAAAGAAAAATAATAAATAAATGTCTATTCAACCAGACTCGTGGATTAAAAAAATGTGCAAGGAGCACAATATGATTGAGCCATTTTTAGACCACCAAGTATCGGAAGGGAAAATATCTTATGGACTTAGTAGTATGGGATATGATGTTAGAATATCTGATGAGTATAGAATTTTTACAAATGTAAATAATTCTTTAGTAGATCCAAAAAATTTTTCCGATGATAACTTTATTGAGAGAAAAGGACCTCATTGCATTATTCCACCGAACTCTTTTGTTTTAGCTAAAACAGTAGAATATTTTAGAATTCCAAAAGATGTTCTTTGCATTTGTGTTGGAAAGAGCACATATGCTAGAACAGGAATTATCTGTAATGTAACTCCAATTGAAAATGAATTTGAAGGCAATATTGTAATAGAGTTAAGTAATACAACACCAAATCCTGCTAAAATTTATTCTAATGAGGGAATAGCACAATTTTTATTTTTCAAATCAGAGACACAACCAGAGACAACATATAAATCTAAGAATGGCAAATATCAGGGCCAAACAACGATACAAGTCGCAAAAATAAAATAAGATGGATAAGTTTTTGATAACGGGCCCTTGTAAAATCAAGGGACAAGTCTCTATAAGTGGCTCAAAAAATGCTGCATTACCGATTTTAGCCTCAACATTGTTATTCGATAAACCGGTAATAATAGAAAACCTTCCACAAGTTAGAGACATAGATACAATGTTAAATCTATTAAAATCTCTTGGATCAAAAATTCAATATTTAAAAAATAAGAAAACTGTAAAAATCTCAAAAAATACAAAACCCAAACATTTTGCATCATACTCACTTGTTAAAACAATGAGAGCAGGAATATTAGTTCTTGGGCCTTTAGTTGCGAAATATCATAAATCTATCACATCTCTTCCCGGTGGCTGCACCATTGGAGCTAGACCAGTAAATTACCACCTAAATGCACTTAAAAAACTTGGTATGAAATATGAAATAAAAAAAGGTTACATACACGCAAGTTCAAAAGGAAAACTTAAGGGTGCTAATATTAAATTTTCAAAAATTAGTGTTGGTGCAACAGAAAATTCAATTATTGCAGCCTGTCTTGCAAATGGAAAAACTATCTTAAAAAATTGTGCAATAGAACCAGAAATAAAAGATTTAACCAATTTTCTTAAATCAGCTGGAGCAAATATAAAATGGATTGGAAAAAGAACATGCCAAATTATTGGTGTTAATTCTTTAAATCAGACAACCTACTCAGTAATGGGTGATAGAATAGAAACAGGAACATTTTGCGTAGCAGCAACCTTAGCAAAAGGTGATTTAGTAATTAAGAATTTTAACCCAAATGTTATTCAAACAGAATTAAACTTGTTAAAAAAAGTGGGTGCTAAAATAAAGACAAGTAAAAATGAAATAAATATTAAAGGTCCAAAAAAAATAAAAAACATTACCAATATTACAACTAAAGAATATCCAAATTTCCCAACCGACCTACAAGCCCAATTCATGGTATTATTATGTAAAGCGAATGGCAGAAGCACAATCACAGAAAGTATTTTCGAAAATAGATTTATGCATGTAGCAGAGCTAAGAAGATTGGGTGCAAGAATAATTGTAAAAGATAATAAGGCAACAATTGAGGGGAAAACAGAGTTTTTAGGTGCAGAACTTATGTCCAGTGATTTAAGAGCTTCTGTTGCCTTGGTTCTTGCTGCAATAGTTGCAAAAGGCCAATCGACAATTAATAGAATATATCATTTAGATAGAGGTTATGAAAAAATTGAAAACAAACTAAAAAAAATTGGAGTTAAAATCAAAAGACTATCTTAATGGATAAAAAGTTCTTAAAAAAAATTATCGCTCAATCACCAGAAGATCTTCAAATGATATCTGCATGTTGTTCAGAAGCCAAAGTAAAGATTTCAGATATAAAATATCTTCCATCAAACAAAATCTTTCTAATTTCAATGTTAAGAAAAGATAGAGAAAATGAAGATGATAAAAAATTAATAAATAGCATAATCAAATTTGAATTTGTTCAATCTTCAAAATCAAAAAATATCGATCAAACAGAACCTGATAAAGAGCTAGAATTGTTGGCAATAGATCTATTTAAGAGAGAACATAATTTTGAAATAACTCTACTATTTTCAGAAAATCGATTTATAACACTCACTTCAGAAATTGTTGAAGCAGTCTTGGAAGACCAAAAAATTGAAAATGATAAAAGTAATTAATTGTAAAAACAAAAATTATAATAAAGAATTATTATCTTTCTTAGATAAAAGGCGATCTGGTAAGGCCACAGATACTGCGATAGTTCCAAAGATTTTAAAAGACATTAAAATTAACGGAAGAAAAGCTCTTTTAAAATATGAGAAAAAATTTAGTAAAAATACGGAGATAGTTCCTTCCTCACAAAAAATAAATAAATCAATTAAGTTATTAAATCCAAAGATAAAAAAAGCTATAGATTTTGCATACGATAGAATTTTAAAATTTCACTCAAAGCAAAAGGTAAAAGATATAAAATATGTGGATAAATTTAAAAACAAACTCGAATATAAATATGTACCTATTCAATCCGTTGGTATTTATGTGCCTGCAAATTTACCTTCAACATTATTAATGAATGCTATACCTGCAAAAATTGCAGGTGTTAAAAGAATAGTACTGGCTAATCCTAAACTTAATGGAAAATTAAATCCTTCAGTTTTGTATGCAGCAAAAAAACTTGGAATTAAAGAAATTTACTCAATGGGTGGAGCGCAAGCTATTGCAAGCTTAACGTATATTCAAAAAGTTAATAAAATTGTTGGGCCTGGAAATATTTATGTTGCAAGAAGTAAGCGTGAAGTATTTGGTGACGTTGGAATAGAAGGGATGATTGCTGGCCCTTCTGAAATAACTGTTTTAGCTGATAATAAAACTGATCTTGATGATGTTACAACTTCTATGATTGGACAAGCTGAGCATGATATCAATTCACAGTGTGTTTTAATTACTAAAGATAAAAACTTAGTAAATAAATTTAAAGCTGATGTTGTTCAAAAGCTTAAAAAACTTCCACGTAAAAATATAGCAACAAAGAGCTTGAGAAATAATGGATTGATACTTCTAGCTAAAAATGACAAGCAAATAGTAGA
>Ga0255759_10001459_pt1 | contig 21069 bp, 19 predicted proteins | sample 101ome_20_FD_179959 | JGI IMG/M metagenome (GOLD analysis project Ga0255759, IMG submission 179959) | Coastal salt marsh microbial communities from the Groves Creek Marsh, Skidaway Island, Georgia - 101404AT metaG (version 2) | ecosystem: Environmental > Aquatic > Marine > Intertidal zone >...
CCAGTTGCAATCGAACAACATGCTGAGTGGATAGCCAATGCTATTACTCACATTGACCAAATTGGCGCAAGTTGTATGGAACCCACTTCTACAGCGGTGAATGAATGGGAAACCCAAGTTCAGAAAGCCGCACAAGCCACCTTACTGATTACGGCAAAATCTTCATGGTATCTTGGCGCAAATGTTCCAGGAAAACCTCGTGTCTTCTTACCCTATGCTGGGGGAATGGCCCGCTACCGAGATATTTGTGAAGACGTAGTTGAACAAAATTATAAGGGTTTTAAGGTAGCCTAAAGTCGAAGCAGTGATGAACCTAAGTCGCTGCCAAACTGTGATCTACAGAGTTTAAAACTGACGCCACATGGTAAGAGATTGGCCCCAGCTTCATAAAGAGAGCTACAGCTGCCAGCGCTCCGGTATGACTTTGAAGCCACTACCATTACGCACAACATAACTGCAGGCGGGGAAGTGTAGGTGCATACCAGCTACTAATAGCCGATCACTTGCCACCATATCACATACACGCTGGCGAGTAGCTCCTGCCTGAGCAGGGTCACTGTCCATAGCCATGGTGACATGAGGCATCGGGGCCTGGATATCAGGGACATGCATAATATCACCCCAAATCAAAAGCTGCTCATTACCTGATTGAACATTAAACATGCTATGGCCTGGCGTATGTCCATGAGCAGCCATTGCGATCACACCAGGGAACACTTCGTCACCATCGGCAAACATGCGCATTTGTTTTTTATAAGGTGCAACCTGCTCTCGGGTAGCCTGAAAGAAAAGTTGTTTTTCTCGTTCGGTGCCCCGGGCCATAGCTGCATCATCCTCCCAATGCTTCAGCTCGTTCTCGTGAAAAACAAGCTCGGCATTTGGAAAAAAAGGCGTCCAGCTATTTCTATCGCTCAGACCAGCTGAGTGATCAGGATGCATGTGAGTAAGTAGAATAGTATCTATGTCCGTTGTTTTTATGCCAGCCGCCTGGAGGTTTTGCATCATCCAACCACCTGTGTCTGCCATATAGGTGCCACACCCAGTGTCAACCAAAGCAAGCTTACCTTGGGAATGGATTAAAAAGGTATTCACTGAAGTCTTACGACCTTTTGCAGGACCAAAGGCATCAACAATCATTCGTTGGGCATCTTCTTCAGCAATATTATGCAGAACGTCCAACGTTCCCATTAAGTATCCATCGGAAACTACCGTTACAGTTATGTCTCCAACCTGTCGGTGATAAATGCCAGGTATTTGGCCTGCTGGGGGCGTAACCATGCCAATAGCTTCCTTCAAATAAGCGGATTTATAGTCACATTATGCTGCCATGGTGAGCTTTTAGTAACAATGAAAAACTAAGATTCATTAAGAAGTATCGGAAGATAAAAAATACCTAAAACGGCACCTCTCCCCTAACTAATACACGATGCATCACACGGCCAATTTTCAAATCGTAATCAGCGTGCGCCCGATGAGAAACCCCACGATTGTCCCAGATTATTAAATCTCCAGGAAGCCAGCGGTGCCGGTAGATGACTTCCGAAACTATAGTTCTGTCGAGCAACTGATCTACAAAAATGCGGCTAGCTTCAGGTGTCATGCCTTCGATACATTCTGTTTTACCAGGGTGTAAATAGATGCCTTGCCTTCCCGTATCAGGATGAGTGCGGATCAGCGGATGACTTTGTCTTTCACCAAATCGGCTTCGGTCTTCATCGCTAACATACGAATGATCTTCAATTTTGTTCAAAGTGCGCAGATTTACTAACTCTTTGCGCTCGTCCTCTGACAAAAGGCCATAAGCTCTTTGCATATTTGCAAAACTAGTATCACCACCAGTTTCTGGAAGGTTAACGGCATAAAGCACCGTAAACTTCGGCGGCATGGCATGGTTGGTATGATCGGTATGCCAGGCTCTTGAACCAACGGGCATAGATTTTCCATCTGGCCCAGGCTGTACATTCCTACTATCTAAAACTGCTATATCCGGATGCTCAGGCATTAGCATTTCAGTTAGGTGCTGAGGCATGATTTCGCCAAACATTCGAACAGCAGCAACGAGTTGATCTGGGTTTAGATTTTGGTTCCTCACGACCAATACTAGGTGCTCTGCCAACTCTGATTTAAGCGTTTGAAGTTCACTGTCTAAAACAGGGTTTCTGAAATCAATGCCAAAAACCTCCGCACCTAAGGCATCACTGATTGGTCTAATTTTCAAAGACATTTCCTAGCACTCCACTTGAAGAACTCATCTGAAATTCAGACATCAAATCAGGCTGCATCAGCTAAGATCATTTCAGAAGCTTTCTCACCAATCATAATTGAAGGCGCATTAGTATTCCCAGAAGACAAAGTAGGCATGATTGAGGCATCTGCTACCCTCAAACCGGTTAAGCCATGCACTCGCAGCCGCTCGTCGACCACCGCCAACGGATCAGAACCCATCTTACAAGTACCGACTGGGTGATATGTCGTTTCGGCCGTTTGCTTAACCCAAGCCATAAGTTCATCATCATCTTGTAAACCAGGATTGGGAAATATCTCTTCAACCTGGAGATGCTGCATAGCGGGCATACCCATTATCTCTCTGGTCATCCGGATACCATGCAAAGTAATTTCCGCATCTGGCGGCGATGAAAGAAAGTTGAAATTAATTTCCGGCTGAACATATGGATCATCACTTCCGATATGAATACTTCCTGTACTTTCAGACCGAAGCGGATGAGTAAAAGTCGTAATGCCAGACTCTTCGTCAATCCTATAACCTGGAGCCACCAGAAGCGGAAACCAACCAATGCAAGCATCTGGTGACTCTAAGCCTCCTCTGGTTCTGAAAAATGCTCGTACAGGCGCTGCTGGCAAGCCTAATAAGCCAGTGCGTTTAAAGAAAAATTTAAAAGCTTCTCGAACAATGCCAAGACCGCGAGCTTTATCATTATAAGTGAAGCCTCGAGCCCCAATTCGCCAACGCATCCGGGGAGCGTAATGATCTCGCAAATTTTCTCCTACACCTGCCAGGTCATGTACTACATCGATTCCAAGGTTTCGTAGACGGGAAGATTGACCAATACCTGAGAGTTCAAGCAATTGCGGTGATTTTACAGAGCCTGCAGACACTATCACCTCTCGGCCGGCTCGCGCCTTATGAACAGTTCCCCTTCTGGAATAAGAAACACCAACGCATCGACTACCCTCAAAAAGCAAACAATCGGCTAGGGCTTCAGATATAATTTTAAGGTTGCTTCGAGTCTTGGCAGGTTCAAGATAACAATGGGCAGTGCTTTGACGGCGCCCCCTAGATATTGTTGTCTGACTTATTGAGACCCCTTCTTGACTAGCTCCATTATAATCTGAATTGAAAGGTAACCCGGCTTGCTGGCTAGCATCTAAGATTGCCTGATAAAGAGGCTCAACCTCAGGTATCTCCGTAACCCTAAGAGGTCCTGAGCGACCGCGATACTCCTCGTCACCTCCATCAAACTGCTCCATCTTTTGGAAGAACGGAAGCACCTCACGATAGCTCCAGCCTCGGTTCCCAAGTTGGGCCCAGGTGTCATAATCTAGCGACTGGCCTCTGACAAAAATCATGCCATTTATTGCACTTGAACCTCCCAAGAGTTTGCCACGAGGAACAGGCATACGGCGTCCGTTAGTATTCTCTTCTGGCTCGGCGCTGTAGCACCAATTTGCATCTGGGTTTTCTATTAATCTACCAAAACCGATTGGAATGCGCGTCCAGATGTTGTTTGGCTTTCCCGCTTCGAGCAGTAAAACTCTTGTCCTTTCATCTGCACTAAGCCGGTTGGCAAGCACAGCACCCGCTGAACCTGCCCCAATAATAATGTAATCAAAGACCTCTTCTATTGTTTCCATCTTGATCTAATTGCCTCCCTCGACTTGGAGGAAGCGTAGCCAAACGAAAGAGCATAGCAATCCTTTTAGCCACTTTGAGCTAACTTTTATCCTTAGATGATGGTGGTATTGATCCCGCCAATCGGTAACGGAAACGAACAAATGCAAGAGCAGCAAGACCAAAAAGAGATGTCATGCACAGCGCTATTGGCGCGCTCAATTGCTCAGCAACCCATCCAATGCAAAAAAAGCCGATTGGGGCGGTACCAATACATAAAGTAAGCACACCAAGAACACGGCTTCTGAAAGCCGGAGGTGCTGCTAAATAAGAAAGAGTGCTTTGCATTGCTGAGAAACAAGCTCCAGCAATGCCAATCCCAACTAAAACTGCACCACACGCAATAAACGGAAGACTGATGTTGGAAATATTAATTGCTAGTCCTGCTAAAACACCCACAAGGGCCAAATACACTGCAACGCCACGAAAATAGATTTTAAAGTGAATTTCAGGCCGCGCTATCAATGCAACCATAATAGCTCCAATAAAAGCACCAAGCCCCTCCAAACTCGACAACACCCCAACCCAGAAAGGGTCAAGTTTTAGTTGCCGAGCACCCAAAACAGGAATCATGGACGTAAAGGCAAAACCAAAAATATTAAAAACTATGGTTACCGATAGCACGAGCTTGAGCCATACATCGCCAGATACTAGACGAACGCCGCCTGCGAGATCATTGAACAGAGATGTAGTAGATTTAGAAAGGACTTTAATTTGGGGTAACTGCACTGATGCTACTAACAGCAGAACTATGGTGTAACAAACAAAGCTGAACACAAAGACACCCGCTATTCCCATTAACTGTAACGTCAGTCCACCGAGAAGCGGCCCAAGCATTCGAGTAGCATTACCAGTTGCAGCGTCTAGGCTCATTGCTGGCGCAAGTGCATTTCCAGATAAATCTCCTATCAGCCGACGTCGTATCGGCATATCGGTAGCCCAGAAAACCCCCGCCAGAAGAGACGCTATGGCAATATGGCCAAATACTAATTCCCCCACATGCGCCACATACGCCATTATTAATGATACGGAGCAAACGAGCGCGGTTGTTGCAATAAATAAATGCTTCCGGTCTGTTCTATCGGCAACTACGCCCCACAACGGGCCAGTTAATGCCATCGGTGCCATGAACAAGAGAGGCACCATAGATACTAAAAAAGGCGATGCTGTAATATCGAGAGTGTAAACGCTCAACGCCAAAAGCTGCAGCCACCTAATTACTCCGATTAGGGTGCCTGCCATCCAAAACGCTAGAAAGCCCTTGTCGAAAAGAAGAGACTTTATACCCTGTGGAACTTCGGGCTGATGTTCTACATTTGCGGAATTCAAGATGTAATCCGTACTAAATGGTTAAAGTCGACTTGTGCAAAAAACAATTTCTTGAAGAGGCGGATGAATACCGCCAAACCGGATTCTCAAAAAAGAGGTTTTCACAAATCCATATCACATCAAATGAAATATAGACGAACACTTAAAATCTTACGAAATTTCTCCTGCTTCCATTTTCCTAAAAATTCTTAGCTTTTTGAGTCATTATACTTTCCATTCGGGAAAGGTACTTCCTCGATATAACTTTAAATAGGTCTTAAGACTGGTATCAGTGAGGGCGGGCGCATGGCGACTAAAACGCACCAATCAAGTGAAGCTATGATTGACCAAACACGAGATGGAATTCCAATTCTCGACATATCAGCATACCTCGCGAGCAAGCCCGGCGCCTTAGAAGCTTTAGCTGAAGGTATTAGAAGCGCGCTAACTAATATTGGTTTCTTTTATATCGCAGAGCACCCTATTCCATCTGATTTACTTGAGCGAATGTTTGAGGAAACAAAACGCTTCCATGCGCTTCCCCTCGAAAGAAAAATGAAGATCCATCTTAATCGTTCTAACAACGGATATATGCCGCTGAAAGGGCACGCCCAACGACACTCCGTTCTCAACAAAAATCCGAAACCGAATGAAAATGAGTCATTTTTTGCGCGCCGCGAGAGGGACCCCGAAGATCCAGATGTTAAAGCTGGTAAAGATCTTCGCGATCCAAATCAGTGGCCAGAAAATCTTCCTGGATTCAAATCGACAGTGCAAAAGTATATGACGACCATGGAGGCTTTCAGCCTCCAGTTGCTACCTGCTTATGCTGTCGCGTTTGGTATGGAGCCCAACTACTTTGAGCCTTATTTCAAGGAAAGCGAAACGATAGTCAGGATGATCCACTATCCAACTGCGTCAAAAACCGATTATGCAGAAAACATATTTGGCACAGCACCTCATACAGATCGGAATTTTTCCACGTTTCTCGCCCAGGCGAACGTTCCAGGTTTGCAAATCCGAACCCCTAAGGGGGAGTGGCTCCCCGCACCGATCATTTCGGGGACTTTTCTAGTGAATTCAGGGGATACTCTGCGGCGGTGGACTAACGATAGATTTCTCTCAACGGCGCATCGTGTTTTTAATAACTCCGGTGAGGATCGATATTCTATTCCATTCTTCCTCGCTCCAAATTTAACCGCAAAAATTGCGCCATTGGCTAGCTGCGTTGATGCTTTGCACCCTGCGAAGTATCCTGATGTGATCTACGAGGACATGCAGATTGAGTTTCTAAACAAAAACTATTTCAACAGGCAGAAGCAAACCTGAATATGGAGAGTTCAGTCATCAATTTGTTGATGATTTATGCTTAAGGAGGCCTTGATGAGATTAGCTTTAATACTTACGCATCTTGTTGCTTTTTTCTTGGTTTCGATACCTGCACATGCGGAAAAAGTTGGCTCTGTCAGGCTTGTTGAAATCTATGGCTATGGGACACTAGTAGGCGAAAAGCGCCAACCTCTCTTCGCACGCGACGATGTAATCTTAAACATGGAAATCGAAAGCGTTGAGGACGGCCGCATCGACGTAAGGTTTAAAGACAACACTCGACTAATTGTGGGATCTCTTGGCAAAGTTAAAATTGATAATTTTGCGTTTAACCCAAAATCCAGCACAGGTGATTTATCACTAAATATTGCAACTGGTCTGATGCGCTTTGTGACAGGCAAAATGGCAAGCAAAAGTTATATAGTTCGCACACCTTCTGCCGTACTTGGAGTTCGCGGAACAGATTTTATCGTGTCCATAGATGCAAGTGGAGGTACTTTAGTTTCGGTATTGGAGGGAATAGTGGAGGTAACACCCATAAATGGTTCACCATCTTTAGTCAGCGCTGGCTCTACAGCTGAAACTGATGGCGGACAAATATCCATATCGCCAACTAAAGGTTTGCCAGAAATTTCGGAGACCACATTCGGGGTCAGCTCTGAGTCCAATGATAATGGCGGCGGAAATGACAGCGGTGGTGGCGGAGGAGATGGCGGCGGTTATTGAGTTTCTCTTGGCCGTTTAATTAGCTTGGCGCTCGAATTTTTTGCCTTCTCAAGAAGTGCTTTTGCGCAAATTTCTACCCCTAAATCAGGAACATTTTTCCAAATTTTGGATATTAACCCGTCATCTAGCTCTAGTCTTAATTCGGTTAGTGATGTGGAATAGAGGTTTTAGATGTTGTTACTTCGTGATATGGAAAGTGTCTCTTTAACCAAATCAATATCTACGAATTTTACTTCTAAAAAATAACTAAAGCCCGCCAAGAGGCGGGCTTTAGCATTTCAGGTTTTAAAACTTCTAGTCCCCACTATTCCTGCATTGATGGATCGACCCAACCAATATTACCATCTTCTCTTCGATAAACCGCATTCAGCTGGCCGTTTGCCGCGTTACGGAAAAAGAGGTTTGTCCGTCCCGAAATATTTATGCGGTTCACAGCCATTGAAACCGTCAGTTCCGGAATAGCCATCGTTGTTTCGGCAACAATTACTGGCTCACTTCCAGCCCCATAAGCCGCTTCTTCTCTATTGTCCTGCTCTCTTTCAGCAGAATTGGTTGTTAGAGATATGATGGGTGATGGAGAATGATGATTAGTTGATACAAGTTTCCGCTTATATCGGCGAAGCTGCTTAGCCATTCGCTCCAAAGCTGCATCAAAGGCTGAGTGAGCATCAACCGCTGAGCCTGAACTTTCTATAGTCGTGCCACGAGCAATATGAGCCCGTAAACTGGCAAAAAAGTGTCTTTGCTGTCGCTTGAGTGTCGCTTGGCCTTCAATTGCATTTTCAAAATAACGGCCAACTTTTTCGACGAATTCACTCTCTATGCGAGAGGTTAATGTTTTTCCAACATCCATACCATGACCTGTTACAACGATTTCCATTTACTAGGCTCCTTTGTAATTACGGTTATTGGAAACAGTAGCGTACCTCCAATGAGGACGCCTTGGTCAAGGAAAACAGAAAAAAATTGGTTGAGTAAATCTGCAACACAATGATTTTATTTGTTTAATTACTGAGTTTTTTAATTTTGATTATCTATTCATTCCTGATTGCCAATTAAAATTGGTCCATGACTAAATTAAAGACAGTAAAACAGTGGTTTATAGAAGGTTTAAAGCACCTCTGATCGCAATCCTTTGCAACTGTGCAATGCAGACAAAAAAATATGTTTAGATGAATATTTTTTAAGATTTCTGAAAGGATCTCGCCATTTTAGTTCGTATAAATTAATGGCCGTTTCATAATTTATCCTCCCAAGTACAAAACTAAGCCTGCACGAATTTCGGTTCGTGCGGGCTTGGTTGGTTTCTGAGCCCTACTGACGCTGACGGCAACTTATCGAGCGACTTAGAGCTGTTGGGCCAATTTTATTACTTAGAGGAAACGGGGCCGAATCTCCTCCGCAAAAACCCGCATGTAATTTATCTGTCGGTCGAGATCTCCTCGTTCAACAGAGATGTATAGGTTTGTTGCACCTGCATCGGCTAGTTCATCAATTCGATCAATCCAATCTCCGACTGTACCTGCAATCGCATAACGATCCATCGCGTAGTCAGCCAAACCAATATCAACCATACGCTTTCCGTTGGTCCCGTGTTGGACCTGATGCTCATAAAGCGCATATCCATCAATGAATTCTTGCACCTTGGCTACGAGCTGGGTTGGCAGACTCTTATTCTCAAGACCAAAACGCATGGAATGATTAAGTATCGAAGCAACTGAGTCGTAAATCGCCCTCTGCGCCTTCTCACGATCTTCATCAAGCGACGTCCGGGTAGTGAACCAAAAGGGTATTTCCTCTGGATTACGACCTTCCGCCAACGCTCCTTCACGTACAAGATTTCGAGTATTCTCAATCACCTCGGGCAGGACTCCTGCCCCAGATAAAACTCCGTCAGATATTCTCCCCGCAAGATGGAACATCCGAGGCCCTTCTGCACACAGCATCACAGGAATTTTTCGTCGTTCTAAGGCATCGCCCCATCGAGCTTGATGCAAACGACCGTCATATTTAGCCTCTCCTTTCTCCCAAAGACCACGCATACACGCTACATACGACTCAATTCTTGCTCGTGTCGCGGGCTTGTAGCCGATGTTGTAAACAGCACTATCTCCACTTCCAATTCCAACGAAGGCTCTCCCTTCCGTGAGAGCATCGAGAGAACCAAGGAACCCACCCATAATCTGTGGTTCCCGTGTCAATGGATTTGTAGGATGCACACCAATCATCGCATTCTCAGCATGTTCGGCAATCAGTGTCGCTCGAACATAGGCATCGCCACCAAGGAAACTACTGTCATAGGTGCTAATCATGTCGACGCCTGCACCGTCTATAACTCGGATAAGTTCGGCAAACTTTTGCCTATCCGAACGACGTGGGAAGATCGAGCCGCTCGAAATGTTAACTGCGAACCGAACTTTCATTAGCCCTTCCCGAAATAATATCTGATTACTTCACTCATAGATCTGGGCTCCGCTCGGTATATCCAGCTTCAACTTCATAAGCAGCAGCAGCTTGATAAATTCTAGCTTCACTAAAAGGTGGTCCAACGAGTTGGATGGAACCAGGCATACCCGCGACGAGGGACGGTGTCGGCAAAGCGAGACCTGGGAGGGTGAGATAATTAAACGGTCTAGTACATTGGGATATACGTGCAATAACTGCTTCAAAACCCTGATGGTCTAAAACATCTGTTTCCTCAATAGTTGGCGTTTCAACATTGAAAGTTGGAGCCAACAGAAAATCACAGTCAGAGAAAACGCGCTGGATGAAGTCTTCGACAACCTTTGGACGAAGTTGAAGGGCCGAGAGATAATCTACCCCACTATATTGAAATCCAGGTTCACACCGAGCACGCATTTGAGCACCGTAATCATCGCGGCAGGTTCTAAGCCAGTGTGCATGAAGCGTTGCCGCCTCTGGCCCCATAGTGAGAGCAGAAAGGGCATTTATCGCTTTTACATCATCTAAATTACCCGCATCGGTCTCGACAATAATTGCGCCTGCAGATTTGAAGGCTGCCAAAGCCTCATCGCGCGCAGTTAAGGCTGCCGCGTCAGCATCTTTTTCAAAATATCCGCGAGCCACCCCAATGCGAATGCCATTACAGCTGGGCGATTGTGCTGCTCCAACATAATCATCTACAGGAACGGTTGCGGAGGTTGGGTCTTCTGGATCATACCCTGCAATCGATGCAAGCATGAGCGCGTTGTCTAGCACAGTCCTTGTAAGTGGCCCAACGTTGTCTAATGAAAAGGATAGGCCCATAACGCCAAATCTGCTGACCCGGGTCTGAGTGGGCTTCATCCCCACAATACCACACAAGCCTGCAGGCAGCCTGATCGAACCACCAGTATCAGAACCAAGGGCCCCAAAAGTCATACGCGCAGCGGTGGCCGAGCCAGAACCAGATGAAGAACCCCCAGTAATTCTCGAAGGATCCCAAGGGTTACGGCAGGCACCAAAATGCTCATTATGACCAGTCGGACCAAATGCAAACTCGGCCATATTGAGACCACCAAGATAAACAGCACCATCGGTCTTAAGTCGAGCTAAAGCAGTTGAAGTTACTGTTGGTCTAAAATCCTTTCGAATTTTACTCCCACACGTAGTAAGGCCACCTGCACGGTAATACATATCTTTATGTGCTAATGGCACACCAGCAAGCGGACCAAGGTTTTTGCCGGCAGCACGAGCTTGATCGATCTCAGCAGCCTCTGACCGAGCAGTATCTGCTTCTACACGTATGAAAGCATTCAGCTTAGGGTCCACTGCATCGATCCTGTTTAGTGTCGACTCAACAAGGTCTAATGAAGTTACCTCGCCCTTCACTACCGCTTTTGTGGCCTCAAAAAGTGTAAGATCAGTCAGGCTCATTTATGCGCCTCCACATTTTTGGCCATGATCTTGTCAACAAGCGCAGGCTCGGTATCAAAGAGAGAACCCTCAGCAAATTTAAATATCGCCTTCCGGCCGGCGCTCTGAATGTTATCAGCACGCTTGGCCGCTTCACTCGAATAAACATAACCGGGGAATGGTTCTTCTGAAGATTGGCTCATGTTCAACTTCCCTTGCTGTTAACCTTCGTATGCCCCGATGAAGGATTTGTCATGTGGCAGGCAACTTTCTGCGAAACTTGCTCACTCAGTGGCTGAAGCTCTGGCTCCATCTCGCTACAAACTCTCTCGGCAAATGGGCAATTCAGCTTAAGCTTATGCAACCTATGCAGCTAGTCGTTCAAATTTTTTCACCTCAAATCAATGGGCGTTCATAAGGGTTTATCCTCGCACAACATCAACCAACAAAAAAAGCCCACAAGCTGGCTTTAAGGCCAAACAAGTGGGCTGAGCTGAGTTCAGGGAGGAAAATGAACCTGTTGGTTATTTGCATCATCACCTATGGCAAGAAGATGACTAAAAGATGAAATTTTTTTATCTTCCCATGCATAGCGTTTGAAGTTTTTTAATCAGTACGACCAAATATTCTTGGTTCACTGCATGCTTTCCAAAGGCACGACGTCGACAAAATGAAGAGAGAAATGGCAACATTACCAGACTTCTCAAAGTGGAATTACTGACAATGACCTCTTCATCTATTGAAAAACAAACCGACATTCTCAATTGGCTCGAAGAACAACGCCCAGCAATGACCGAGTTACTGGAGAAAGTAGTCAATATTGATTCTGGCTCCTACAACAAAAAAGGTGTCGACGCTGTTGGGCGGGCATTCGAAGAGTGGTTTGAAGCAGAAGGTATTCCAACAGATCGCGTTCCTCACGGAGAGTTCGGCGATTGTATTCGTGCTCATGTCACCGGCGGCGAGGGAAACCAACCCGTACTTTTGATGGGACATCGAGATACGGTTTTCCCAGACGGCGAAGCAGAACGGCGCCCCTTCAGCATTGTAGGCGATATCGCCTACGGTCCTGGCGTAGCTGACATGAAAGCAGGACTGGTTATGAACGCCTTCGTGCTAGCGGCATTCAAACGATTTGGAGGTTGTCCCTATCCTTTAATAGGGCTCTACACCTCAGATGAGGAGATCGCCTCCCCATCCTCTCGGCCCGTTATTGAAAACGAGGCTCGCAACGCCCGCGTGGTCTTCAATGCAGAGCCCGGACGCGAGAGCGGAAACGCTGTCATTGGCCGCAAAGGTGCTAGCTTCTTCAAGTTTAGAATTACCGGTAAATCAGCACACTCTGGAGGTCAGCATGAGAAGGGTATCAGTGCTATTGGAGAACTTGCAGCCAAGATCACTGAACTCCACAAATTGACTGACTATGAGGTCGGAACAACCCTGAATGTAGGACTTGTTAGTGGCGGAAATGCAGTCAACATGGTCGCTCCACTCGCAGAAGCTCAGGTAGACGTACGCTTCAAAACTATGGAAGCGCGCGACACCGTTTGGAAACAAATCTCCAAAATACTTGAGACAGCATATGTATCTGGAACAGTAACTGAGATAACTGAGAGCCGAGGTTTTCTTCCCCTGACACAATCACACGAAAGTAAGCAAATTTTCGATGTCTATACAGCTGCCGGGGCTGATATGGGCCTGACCATTGGTGGGGAGTTTACAGGCGGATCGGCAGACTCAGGTTTCACAGCACAAGTTGGTGCTCCAACTGTCTGCGGTACTGGACCGGTTGGTGGAAGGGCCCATACGCCGGAGGAGTTCATGCGTTTAGACACTATGGTCCCGCGCGCCAAGACCTTGGCATTGGCAATCATGCGACTTGGCTCTTGATAGACGGGAGAGCTGCAGCAAAAGTTTAAAGGTGTTCTGATTGCAAAGGTTATTTGTAATGCTCACGCCGACTACCAAAAGTTGCTACCCTTTTGCGCCAACTACGATATGACCCCTTGCGAAGGCTTTTGCGCATAAGAGTCACAACTTCTCGTTCTTTCAAGCCATATTGATGCTCAATATCAGAAAATGCGACGTGATCTGATAATGCCATCTGAATTATTTCTGAAATCTGAGATTCAGAAAGTTCTTGCTTCTGTTTCAATTATCAAACCTTCGCATATATCACAGCATTTTCCGGAAACAGTCCGCCACATTCCTTTGATTAGTTGAGTGGATAGTTTTCGTAATAAAAAATCTGATTTAGGCTTAGAGAATAAAACATCTGTGCAAGTCTAATGAAGCCTGCGAGAACATGGCGCAGATTTAATGTTTCGAATGGCTGTCATGCATTTTCTTTTTGCCGCCCCGTAAGCTCATCACTTTAAGGCTAATAATAACCTCACCAGCCTTTTCAAAGGTAAGGGTAGCTTTGACAATGTCATCTGCTACGAAAGACTTCTTTAAGCCCATAAACATGATGTGATAGCCGCCCGGTTTGAGAGTTACTTCTCCCCCAGCGGGTATAATGAGTCCCTCAGTCATATGGCGCATGGACATTACATTATTGTTATTAGACATTTCATGTACTTCAGCTTTAGAAGCGCATCCGCAGGAAGCAGAAATTAATCGTTCGTCTTCTTCGCCAGTATTCTTGATGTTCATATACCCAGCGCCTGTCATAGCACCTGAAGGTGTTGCACGGCTGTAGGGATTAATAATACTCACGCTTCCTGCTTTGTATTCGGTTGCGACAGCAAGTGTTGGTAGACACACAATGCTCGCCGCCATGCAAAAAAGTACAGCCCATTGGCGCATCAATTAGAACCTTTCAATCTACGTTCTGTGACTAGAAATAAAGTTGATTGTGTGATTAGCAATCTTAGCTAGTACTGTCATCTGACTGCTAGACCGTTCAATCCGGGTTTGGTAGCCGAATAAAATCATGGACAGGCGAAATCTGGATGACTTGACTTAGCGATGCAGCTAACAACAATACTGTGGGCGTGCGCGCTGAGTAATGAAATAAGACCCACTACTGACTTGGTGTTGTTATTCAGCAATGGAGAGACCTTTATGTGTTGGGGCAGTGGAAGTGATTTAAACTTCCTCTCTTTCTTTACAGGACTGGACTGGACATATCTTGCATTGGTTTTTGCAATTTATCTTGTCTGCGCTGTGCATTCAGTATGGTTCGCATCAAAGGCGAGTGCCAAACAAAAACCTTCAGGCTCACCACTCACAGAAACCTCAACGCAAACTCACTCTTAGCTTTGACTTTTCCTAATGATTTCCGGTCAATTGCTGCCCCGCTAAAGACTGAAGGACATATCAACTGGCAAACTCACTCGAGTGCTGAAATCGGCGGACGGGATACCTTTCACCATTTGGCACCTGTCCCCTAGGGTTCAGGAGCAACCGGTCTTTGCCGCGCGCCACATAGGTCTCGAAATTTGGCCAGACGTCCAAATCACACTTCACGTCCGGCGGACAGAACCGCATGGTGAAGCCAACGCGCATGCGGTCTGAGGCATTCGGCAAAGAGCCGTGCAGCAGACCATCATCGTGTAGAGACATCTCACCAGCCTTCATGTCCATGCTCACCACGCGTTCGTAGTCGATTAAAGGCTCTGGTACCTCCTGATCCAATACCAAATTCTCGGCGTTATTAGTTTCGTGCCGAAAATTACCCTTATGGTGGCTGCCGGAAACCAGACGCATAGCACCGTTCTTCTCGTCGGTATCGAAGACGGCGAGCCAGACGGTTACGGTCCGGTGCGGATTGAGCGGCCAATATTGGGCATCCTGATGCCAGGGTACGACCGAGCCATCGCCTGGATGCTTGACGAAGAGCTGACAGCCCCATTGCATGATGTCTGGCCCAATCACATCTTCCACATAGTCGAGGATCGCGGGCGTGCGGCAGACGTGAAATACCCGGGCGCTTGCCTTGTGCCAGTTGTTGACTTTATTGACGTCGAGATCGTCTGGCATGCGTTTGGCCATATCCCGATAGAGCGCCTGCAGTTCGGCCACGCCGTCCTCTGAAAATACCGGCAAATTCTTCACGTACCCATCAGTCTTGTACTGGGCCTTCTCCGCTTCTGTCAGGCGGCGAACTCTGGCGCTCTGGGCGAAGCCTGGAAGCGTGCTAGCCCGGACCTTCATATCTCTCATCCGGCGTATCTCATTTGAACTGCTTAATGTCAGGTTATCCCTGATAATTCTAGCATTCAACCAATTTTGTCCGGCCAATTATCGGCTATACAATTCAACATCCTTGCCTATTAACGAAGCTAATAGGAGAATGGTGCGGCATTCCATTGGATAATGGCCCGCGTGGGCCGGCTAGCGGACCATCTCGCGGATCATGGCAATGCCCCGATGCGTGAGCGCCGTGAAGCCCGGATCAAGTGGCAACGGCTGGGACGAAAACTTGGCGATCACCAGCCCGCTTTCTGGTTCTACGAACACGTTCTGTCCAAACACGCCTAAACCAAAGGCCATTGGATGCGCACCTCGTTCTACGTACCACTTCGAGCGGTAGTGCATCCCACCATCGGGGAAGAGGGAAATGAAATCGCCCCTATCCCAGGCTGCCGCATCGCCGCCTTCAATGATATCGCGCACCCAAGTTTCGGGAAGAACCTGCGTGTCGCCCACACGTCCGCCATCGGCCAGAAGGCGACCAAACCGGGCAAGGTCTCTCGTGGTGGCGCAGAACCCGCCTGCACAGCGGGGCGCTCCCAGGCGGTCGACGGTGATGTAGGCGTCTTCCTCAGCCCCCATCGGTTTCCAGATCAAATCGCTAACCAGATCGGCATAACGCCGGCCCGACAGCCGCTCAACTACCCATCCCAGCAGGTCCGTGTTGGGCGAGACATAGTGGAACCGGTCCTCATGCGGGCCATCGGTTTCAGTCAGAAGGCGGAAGAACCTACGCAAGTCCGTTGGCGCCTCACCGATCTCAAGCGGGTCCCAAAGCTGCGCCTTGCGGTATTCGATGATCGGTCCGCCGCTGGCGTGGTAGTTCTCGTCGAAAAGTACCCCCACCCGCATGTCCAGAAGGTTGCGCAGGGTCGCCCCATCATAGGCGGAACCCATGATTTCGGGGATCACGTCGGTCACGCAGGCGCCAAGATCTAAAACGCCCTGCTCGACCAGACAGCCTACGACCGCACCCAACACGGATTTCGACACGGACATCAGGATATGCTGCTGACGTCGGTCCATCTCCCCGAAGTAGCTTTCAAAGACCACCTCTTCGCCCTTCAAGATGACTATGGCGTCGGTATAGGTCGCCTCGAGCCATTCGCCGAGGTCCATAACGCTCCCGTCCTGGTCCAGCGCGAAGGCCGATAGATCGACACTACCCTCTACCAACTTGGCCTCCGCACCCTTTTTCATCCGGACCAGAGCGCAGGGGACAAGTTCGCTGACATGGCTGAAAGCCCAGCGGTTGAACGGTGGGGTGCGCCAGTTACCCAGTTCAACCTGCCCATCCTTGTCGGAAGGAAATCCCGTCATCAGAAGATCATTCACCCCATCATCCTTGATATCGTAAAAGGGAATTGTCACGTTAACACTGATCCGTTGGCAGCATTGCATATTTCTTGCAGTTTCTGCGCATGAGTCCGACTTTCAGCATTAAGCCCCAACGTTTTTACTAGAGATCATCACACCTTCGCAGTAAATTTCCACTACCCCTACCAGTGCACCTTCTTGAGCTTCACAATCTTGGAGACCACGGCCTAGGTATTGGCGAATCTTCTTCAGAGATCGCGGGCCATGGTTCTTGGGTAGGGGCTAGTGCCGATATTGTAACGAAAAGAGAAATGCAGCAATCAATCAACTCGATATTATGGTGGGGTATTTGATAGACACGGCTCGTTCTTTTTTAGATATTGAAAGAGAGATCTAATTTGAGTTCCGAGGTTTTGTTGCAACAAGCTGTCCAATATTGTGAGACATCTGATGGTGTTAGATTAGCCTATGCATTTATTGGTGAGGGCCCATTAATTGTAAGGGCGCCACATTGGTTTTCTCATTTAGAGCAAGACCTTCATAGCGAGGCTATGTCTCCAGTTCTCAAAAATTTGGCCCGACAGAACACTCTTTTGCGCTACGACCCGAGAGGCATTGGCCTTGAGCCAGAAAACGTAACTAACGAGGCAGGTCTTGGAGTAGCTTTCAAATTTTGAGCCTCGAATTTTCCCAAGTAATGCCGCCTTTGCGCCAACATGGCTGCATTCATTCTTGAACATCTCCGATGAATATAAAGCTATCATTAGCACTTATGAAATTAGCGCCAACCTTGTGCCACGTGTTCGGATGTAATACTCACACCTCAGATAGCGCGTAATTGCTTGGAGTTAAGCGCCTTCAGACGATCAGTTATTGTAGCGATATTCTTTGTGATCGGCGTTAAAATCGTCTGTCCCCAGAAGTGGTGACCTTGCCTGAAAATCTGTGCCGATGAAGAGGAACGTTCATTGACGTTCTCCTCGTGTCGGACTCTTCCAGGCTTAATTTCACCCTGAATGGGAAAAGGACTAAATAAAATGAGTACTGACGGAGTAGTAAAATTTTTCAATTTCACCAAAGGCTTTGGCTTTATTGAGCCAACAAATGGCGGCAAAGACGTTTTCGTTCATATTTCTGAAGTCGAGCGCTCTGGATTGTCAGAATTGAAAGAAGGCGACAAGGTAAGTTTTGAAGTTGAAGCAGATAAACGCGGTCGCTCAAACGCAACCAAACTTCAGATTAATTCCTAAATAAAAACTTCTGAATAGGGGCAATCAGATTGGATTGCCCAAAGATTGCCCCTATTGCCCTCACATAGCTTTATTCTTTCCTAAGCCCTGTCGCATTGTCCTGTCAGCCTCATAGCTTCACAAAAGCAGTGGGGTGAGAGATGAACAGAGATAATGACATCTTATGGGCCTTCTTATTGGGAGCCTTTGCATTTGGCCTGGGTTTCCTTTGGCCCATATTGGCATTCTCAAAGCAAATAGATGATGTCTCTCAGGGAACGCTGGTTGCGCGCGACCAGTTCTGCTGCATCTCGATTGCCGGAGTAACTCAGAGCTACATCCGCCCCGTTTTCGGCGAGAGCCTTGGCGATGACAGCACCGAGCCCACCAGAACCTCCAGTCACAAATGCTTTCGCCACAGGAAACGAGGATGCGGTCCTCTTCCTTTCATCTGAAGGAATATCCCTTTTTGCATAAAAGAAGGTTGGGTTCGTTTTCTCCAAGCCGTGTATTGCTCAATCGTCTTTCGTGACCACCGTGAGCCTACAAGCGCAGGTCCGCTTTTATCTTCCATAAAACTAACTCCTCTCTTTAGTGCTTTTGGCGATATGCCACGGCGCACAAGCTGACTATCAAATGCCGTTGACCCGTGGGTGAGTCAGGCCACTAAAAATCTGCCACAGCCATCACACTGGTCACTGCACTATTGGCAACAGCAGAATGCTGGCACAAAATCGTAGGAGTTCCTGTTCGCCGACCGAAAGCGTAGCCGACGATGTCCACCACGACCCGTGACCCCGTACTTTTCGAACTTTTTAAGAACGCTGTCCATTCTATCGCCGATGAGATGGCATTGACGGTGGTGCGGACGACCTATTCCGGTGTTCTGAAAGACAATATGGATTTCTCCACAGCCTTTTGCGCGGCTGATGGCCGACTAGTAGCGCAGGGTCTGACCCTGCCTGGCCACCTGGGGTCGATACCCAGTGCTCTACAGGCGATACTGGAACGTTATGGCGATTCGATACGGGAAGGCGACATCTATTGCTTGAATGATCCCTATGAGGGCGGCATGCACCTTCCAGATCTTTTTGTTTTTCAGCCGATCTTTCACGAAGGTGTGCACGTCGCTTTTGCCGCCGTCATCTGCCACCACGTCGATACAGGCGGTCGAGTACCTGGTTCAAATGCCGCTGACTCAACAGAGATCTATCAGGAGGGTCTGCGCATCCCGGCAAGCCGGCTTTATGACCGGGGCGAGCCAAATGAAACTCTCTTCCGTATCATAGAGAAGAATGTACGGGCGCCAACGCTGTATTTTGGTGACCTGCGTGCCCAACTCTCAGCCTGCCACATCGCGGAACAGCAGTTTCTGGATTTAATCGTCCGGCATGGCCGCCATACTGTGCTGGAACTGATGGACCAACTTGTGGATTACGCCGAAAGGATGGCTCGCAATGCCATCGCTAAGCTACCAGATGGCAAAGTAAGTTTTGAGGATTGGATAGATGATGACGGCGTCGACCATGGCAAGCCAATCCGCCTGTTTGTAACCATCGAGAAGAGAGGTGACAAAATCAATGTGGACTGGACTGGGACCGCGCAGCAGGCTCGCGCCGCTATCAATAACACATTGAGTTTCACCAAAGCAGCAAGCTACGCCGCAATCCGTTGTATATTGGATGGGGATATCCCAACAAATGAGGGATACTTCCGCTGCATTGATGTAAAGGCAGAGCAAGGAACCGTTGCCTGGGGCGAGCTGCCAGCCGCGTGCGCGGCTCGCGGCCTAACCGGCTTCCGCATGATCGATTGCCTTTTTGGGGCGTTGGCGCAACTTGTACCGGATAAGGTGTTTGCGGCCTCCGACGGTGGCAACACTGGCATCTCCGTTGGCGGTTATGACTCGAAACGTAAGCCATTCATCTTTGTCGATTTTACCTGCGGCACCTGGGGCGGCCGGCCATGGGCTGATGGATTGGATGGCAATTCCAACATCTACGCGAACATGGCAAGCCAGCCTGTTGAGGTGATCGAGGCGGAGAACCCACTGGAAATCCTAGCCTACGAGTTCATCTCCGATCGTTGTGGTGCTGGTAAGTACCGTGGCGGCGCGCCCTATCGTAGGGACTACCGGTTTACGGAGGTCGAAGGGGTGCTGCAAATCAGGGCCGACCGGCAGACACATCGACCCTACGGGCTCTATGGCGGGTATCCAGGCGAGCCTTCCGCTAACATCTGGGACCCAGAGGGTGATGCTCGCCCCATGCCACCGAAGTTCACAGAAATCGTGAAGCAAGGCGAGGTCTTCCGCCATGAAGTTGCAGGGGCCGGCGGATGGGGTGATCCGTTGGAGCGCGAACCCGCCGCCGTGGCACGCGATGTTAAGAACGAGCTAATCAGTCGAGAAGCCGCACTGGCCGACTATGGCGTGGTGCTTAGCGATAACTTCACCCCAATTGAGGATGCCACAACCCTCGAGCGCGAACGCATACGGTCGGCCAGAGGCTGGACCCGGACGCCCAACGTTCTTTGGGAGAAGCCGCTATGACCGCATTCCGCGTTGGCGTCGATATTGGCGGCACATTTACCGATATCGTGTTTCTGGGTGCAGATGGGCAGGTATTGGTAAAGAAGGTCTCCTCTAGCGTGGGCGACTATGCGCAGGCAATAATCGACGGTCTGAAATTAGTCCTTGCCGAGGCTGACATTGCGGCAGGTAGCATCGATCAGATACGGCATGGAACGACTGTCGCCTCCAATGCCATCCTAGAGAGGAAAGGCGCACTCACTGGCCTGATCGGATCCAGAGGTTTCCGCGACGTGCTCGAAATCCGCACGCTACGGATGCCGAGACTCTACGATCTAAATTGGAATAAGCCTCCGCCGCTGGTAGAGCGTTATCTGCGCATAACTGTAGACGAACGGGTCAATTCGGCAGGAGAGATTGTGCAAGCATTGGACGCCGCGGATGCGGAAGCTGCAGTGCAAAAGCTGCTGGACCAAGGTGTAGAGTCTATTGCAGTCTGCTTGATCAACTCCTACGCCAATCCTGCGAATGAGCTCATAGTAAAAGCAGCCATCGAAAAGCGCGCGCCCGGACTCCCCTATTCGATCAGTGCAGAGGTACTTCCAGAAATCCGGGAATATGAACGGACCTCGACGACCACGATCAACGCTTATGTGAAACCAGTGGTA
>Ga0255759_10001462_pt1 | contig 21061 bp, 19 predicted proteins | sample 101ome_20_FD_179959 | JGI IMG/M metagenome (GOLD analysis project Ga0255759, IMG submission 179959) | Coastal salt marsh microbial communities from the Groves Creek Marsh, Skidaway Island, Georgia - 101404AT metaG (version 2) | ecosystem: Environmental > Aquatic > Marine > Intertidal zone >...
AAGTCTGTGTGACTGAAGTGTGACCGGCGTGTGACCAAAGTTGATCGCGTGGGTCCCATGTTTAAGGGATTGATACATCTCCACATTCGCCCAGACATGAGCGGGGACACCTTAGATACCAGCACCACTCGAGTATGGGTGACACCAAAGTATCTGACAGTTTGTCTGAAAATTGTCTGGATAGAGTCATTACATTGTGTTTAAAATCGGGGTGTAAATACGGAGTTCGCCACTTAGCCTCCGATAACAAAAGGCAGACATAATGAAAGACCAAAATAGCCTAATATTAGGTAACGCCCTGATTTTGCCGAGGCACAAAAAGACCAGACGAACCAAAGGATGGAATTGGCTTGCGTTAGCTGCTGTAGCTGCAGTAGTGACTGCGCTGGGCTATGCAGGTTCTTAGGGGAGACCAAGGGTAACTTGAGTTGTCCTTCCCCTTCATTTTTATAATGAATGGTGGTTGGAAAGCTTTTCGTCTACTTATGAGCGGGACCACCTAAGGTACCCGCACGCTTCGGGTCATATATGAGTCCCGACACCTATGGTATACCCACTGCAACTGCGGGGTGGTACAAATAGGCAATAGCCGTCGTACTGTCCTTGATTGACGCTCCTTGGTTAACCAACTTCTTTGGGTAAGCCAAGGCTAGTAGTTCAGTGGCATCGGGTTTCCAACGACCAAAACATCCCACAACTTATAGACCAAACCCCGCAGTTGGACTGTAGTCTTTTCTTTAAGGGGAAGGCCGAATTTGAGTTATCACAACTTTTGATTTCCTTTTTATGTTTTATAGGCAAAAAAGCTGTTTAGTTTATTTACTGTTAAAAGTTTTTTAGCGTTCGGTTTCGTCAGAAGGTTTTGTTCTTGTGTTTGACGCCAGACCGAACTGCTTCTGCTAGGGCATCGTTCAAATTTGAATATTTATAAGGGCCAACATGATAGACATCTGTTGGGATGAGTTTAACGCCAAGTTTTTCTAACTCGGCTTTGGTCATTTTTTTACTGTCTATGGGCATCTCTGTTCCGCCTTATCTTTTGTGATCAAGCACTTAATTTTTTGGTGGAGCTGCTAATCAGCCAACTCGCCTATTAAGTTGCATTCGAATTGTTGTTCATCTGTAAAATGAATCTCCCAAACGCTATTTTGGTAGACAAAGACATCAGTTGTACCTTTTACAAGTCGGGTGCCTTTTGACAGTGCATAGAGACATTCATTTAACGAAACATAGTTATCCCTTGATTTTTGTAGATTAAATTTTTCCGCCCTAACGGCCGTTGAAATGAGCACTGTTATCATTATAAATGTCAGAGTGAACTTCATTCTATTTCCTTTTTTTAGAACCAAGTTCTAACTGGCCGGGATGTGAAATAGTGCTGGCTGTTGCCAAAACTTTTGGGGTTTCCTTTTTAGGCTTTTTTGTTTCTCGATTGCCTTTGCGGCTGTTGCCTTTTGACATTTTGTTTGGCTCCAAAAAGTTAATGTTTAGAAAATAGTGTTGTTCCCAGCCGTCACCACAAAAAATGCCCGCGAAACCTATCGTCCTTGATGTGTGAAAAACACTATCAAAGATTGCTGACAACAGTCGGAGTGTTGTGACGTAAATTAAGGCTAAGACACTTTGGTTTGCTTAAGTCATATTTTTCGTTAAGCATTTGGCTGCAGAGTTGTTCATCAACGAACGTTTTTTAACTGCAGATAGAGGCACAGTCTTGGAGTGCCCTACCTTTGTGAGCCTTTTTTAGGATTTAAGCAAGTGGGCATGGTCTAATGATACAAAAAACAGCTCAGCCCTTTAGCCTCCTTTTTTGAAGTCGAGAGACTACGATGGGTGCTGGGGCCGGCTTTGGAGCTGTCCTATGCCTTTGACTAAAAAGGCTGCCCTCTAGCTCACCACCTGGACATAACGAAATAATTGGCTAGCAGTTCTATGACCGCTCACAGCCATTACCTCGTGTATCTTCATACCACTGTCAAACATCCTTGAGATTGCCTCATGGCGAAGGTCATGGAAGTCTGCGAAGATACAAGCTTGAGCCTGGTCTAGACTAATAGACATTAGCTGTTTGTCTCTAAGTAGCCCTCAGAGCCTTCGCTCCTCTTGCTCTCAGCCTCGTTTGGTTGGGGTTACAATGCCTCAGTAGCGGGAGAGCATATTGCCACCCTTGGATCAGGCGCGTCAGGAGTTTGCGCTGACTACTAAAATACCGAATGCAGATTGGACAGCGGACCGAGAGGATCTTTTGCACCTATGATGGTCTGGCGTCATATCAGTCATAGCAGTCATAAGAGAGATTGCATTCACCACTCTGGCGATAGAGAGAACTAGGGATTGGATATTTGAAAGCTAGTTATTTGTTGTGACGCCAGAGCCGAATAAAAATAGAACCGCTCGGCTGGCTAATCAGTGTTCCTGCGTTATACAGCAGCGCATAATGAGGAGACCGCGTAACCGCTCTCAACCTCGATAGAGGTGACGCTATATCAGATGGTCTGAACGACCGAATGGCTCCGAAGGTCAGAACAGTCCTAGCCTTTAACGGGCTAGGTACGTCCAAATTCTACCCAGCTCCCACAGTTGGCCTTCACTCAGAAAATCACCAAAGGTCAATGTAAAATTGGAGACTGCCCCAGACAGGATTAGCAAGAGTGAGAGGGTCTTTTAACAAGTGTTTGAGTCCTCGCCCAAGCATTATCCAGCTTGTCAAAGTCAGACCGAAATTGAACGCCTCGACTTTCGGCACGCTGAGAAGCTGCCTTCGTCATAAGACTCGCCAAACGCACCATTTGCTTTAACTCGAAGACGTCTCTGTTTTGCTCATCAAAGTCTTTAATTTCAAGCCACAAGTTGGAGAGCTGTTTTTGACCTTCAGTCAGGCTTAGCTCACTTCGAATAATGCCCAAATTGTTGCCCACAATATTTTTAACCCTATCTTTAAGCGTCCGAATCTCATTCTTCGAGCTTGAGGGCTGCATTGGCCCTGAAGAAATACTCAAGGATTTTTTTAATTGCTCAAAGCTGGCGGGTGTTTGTGTCACAACACTCTTACGCTGGTGCCGCGCATTCTTGGCATATCCGCTGGCGTTTTTGCCGCAGGTTCGGCCCATAACCACACAGGCCGTCAGGCCATTCCCGCTTAGCCGGCCAGCACCGTGGATGCCTGTTGCATTCTCTCCAGCAGCAAAAATACCCGGTATTGTGGTTTGACCATTAGTGTCTATCTCAATACCCGCCAGAACAGAGTGGGCGGCAGGTATAACTTCTATCTTTTCGGTTCGGTAGTCACAGCCAGCTTCGGTCAACTTATCCAAGGTTGTGCTGCCTTGACTGCCCTCGAACTCTTGCCAAGTCACCTCTGAAAAGTGAGTGCAATCGAGGTAAATTGGTCCTTTGTTAGCGAATATTTCTTGTTCAACCAATCGCAGAATTTCAGCGCGCCCGACTTGTTCAGACCTTTTATTTGGAAAATAAAGCCCAAAGAGGTCTTCTCCAAAGCTGTTCAATAGCTTTCCGCCCCTTGATAGAAACGGAGCCATTCCTGCAATACGAAGTATTTTAGATTTAACCCGATAGATAAGCGTGAATTCTATAAATTCTAAATTTTTGAGTGCCACCCCGGTATCATAGCCAAGCATTATGCTAGTGCCGATATTGCCTTCGTCGCCACTAACAGTTGGAAAAAGACCTGTAGCACCTCCCGCGGCCAGAACAGCGGCGCCAGCAGCAATAGTAGTCATTTGGCGACCTTGAAGCGTGACTATAAACTTATCCTTCTCGATTGGTTTAATGTCTCTTGCAATTGTCTCATCCAAAAACATCACACCCCGAGCTTTTGCTTGATGGAGCAAAGCTGACACAATCGCTTGGCCACCTCCAATTGCTGAAACGGCTCTTGGGCAGGAGTTCCCTGGGGCATTTAACTGAACGTAGCCGCCATCTTCTGCTCGGCTAAATTCAACGTCTAAGCTCTCTAGCCAAGGTATTGCTGAGGTTGCTTGCTCGGTAATAAATCTTACGAGTTCAGGGTCACCTATGTGATAACCAACTTCCAATGTGTCACGAGCGTGCTTTTCAGGATTATCCAGAATGGGGCGGGTTTCTAAGTCACCGTGACCAAAAGCTGCAGCTAAAATCCCAGCAGCCTTGGCCGAGGAGCCAGATTTTCCAGTTATACCTTTGTTAACCAAAAGAACAGTCGCTCCACTATCTGCCGCGCTGATTGCAGCAGAGAGTGCAGCGAGCCCACCGCCAACCACTAACACATCACAATGAAAGCTGATTTTATTAGAGTTCAATTACTTATCTGTCAGCATTGGTTTCAAAGGAAAAGCTTGCCACAAAAACAGTTCAGCGCAAAGGCAGTCTGGTTACTGTCCAAGCTGTAGCAATGGTTCATATTGGATTGGCAAATTGTAAGTAATATACCGAAATCTCCTTCGCTCTCTTTCTTTCAATTAGATGACTTTCTTTCCATCACAAAGCTAACAATTGCTCCAAAAACAAGGCCCCAAAAAGGGGAGCCAATATTTAGCATTGGAACTTCACCTAATGTGACTAAAAATGCAATTAGCCCCCCCATTGGGTGACTTGAGCTAAAAGCACCAGAGAAAGCGGCTTGAAGTGTTTTCAATAGGGCTAGGCCGGCAAGAGTGGCAAGAAATGCTGGTGGAGCTGCAATCAGAATGTTTGTTACTGTTGGAGCAGTGAGACCAAATAAGATTGCAAAAACTCCCAAAAATACAGCAGAAATCCAATGCGCATCTGGCCTATTGCTTGATACAAGGATAGCATTCACAGGGCCCGTTAAGCAGGTTGAGATGCCACCATAAAGTGCTGTGAATAGGGACATAAATCCACAGTACGAAGTGATTGTATTAACTGGCGGGTTGTGACCAACATTTTTAAGTACAACAATGCCCTGAGCATTTTGAGCCGCAATAACTGTTACAGCAAGAGGCACGACTAGTTCTAGAGTTGCTGACAGTGAGAATTCAGGAAGGTAAGTTTTTGGTGTAACAATAAAGGCGGTTAACGGGAATTCACCAGTCTCGAAACCTTGCCGCTCAAAAATTATTATGACTCCAACTATCAGCGCATAAATCAGTGGTGGAAGTAAAAGAGGCATTCGATTAAGTGCGATAACTGCAAGGAAGGTCAATGACATTGCCGAGACAAGAAAAAAGTCGGCTTCAAACGCTCTAATCCAGTCAAGTCCGAAACTCACAAATACACCGGCGACCATACCCATTACGATTGGCATCGGAAGCCAGTCCATAATTTTCTTGACCCAACCAGTCAAACCAAGACACAGCAGTAAAGCGCCTGTAAGGATGTATGCTCCAATAACTTCTTCAAAGGAAATAGAGTTCAATGCAGTGCCAACTAATATTGCACCAGGTATGGTCCAAAGAAAGACGAGTGGCTGCCTGTAACTCACAGACATTGCAATGCTTAAGAAGCCATTAAAGACAAATACGGCAAATATCCAAGAGCCAATGTCACTCTCACTCAGGCCTGAACCGAGAGATACGCTTATGATTATCGCTACAGGTGCGGATGCTGCAAAAAGAAAAGCAACAAAAGCATTTAAAAATTCATTGAGAAAAACGCTGATGGAATTTCCTTGGCTCAATGGTTTTTGCTTCATAGAGTCAAACTTTCCGGCATTAGAAGAGATTTAAAATGACGCCGTCGATGAACAAGTCTCATTCAGAAACTGTTTTGCTCAAAATTCGTTAGCACAAATATGTCTGTATTTGAGTTAAAGTTTAATCCAAGCCCTCGATTACTCGGACATCTCGCTCAACATCCCCCAGAAGTGCGAATGCTGCCTTATACGCATCACTGGTGAAGGCCGCGCGGGCCAAATCAGTGCTATCGAATTCTGCTATTACAGTTCGTTGCTCAATACCATTTTCAAACGTAGCCACCGGCATCCCCCTAGCTATAAATTTAGCACCGGCATTTTTCATAGCCTCTAGAGCTTTTGGCGCATAGTTGCTGAGATTTTTCTCATTTGGGGCTTCTCTGTAGGAAACCACTATGTACCCTTTTGGCATTCTTACCTCCTTTTTCTGTTAAAATGGTGCCACAAAAAAAGGCCAGCGCAAAGGCTAGCCGTGAGTGAAGCGCCACAGTCATAGCAAGCCTTCCAATAACCCAACGACGGGACAGCTAATCCTATGAGAGTGGTATTATTCCTCATTGTAGAGATTTACAAACCCGCTTCTAGAAGGGGCCATGGCGCGCCATTAAAGTGTTTGCGCAAGTATGCCCTCCACAAGTTTTTGTACGCGAAAAGCCTCATCCATAGTTGCAAGTTGATTAGGTTTGCCCGAGAAATGAAGTGCCAAATTGTTGAGTTGTGCTTTAAGACTCTCGGCTCGCGGGTCTTTGGGTGGTTCGCGCAAGGCAATGAAATCGCCGCCGCCACTGACTGCATCTTTATGAAAATCAACAATGCGGCGGCTCGTTTTGGTTCCTTTGACGGTAAATTCCTGTCTGTCTGGTTGAGTGCCACCCACGGTCGCCAAGATAGAAACAGCTTGCCCTGTTTCCGATTCAAGCCTTGCCAGGACACCAGTTTCACACAAAGACGGGTCATCGGGGTATGTCGTCGTCGCAAAAACAAGCGATAAGGGCCCCAAGACCCTTTGGGTGAAAAAGAGAAAATGGGAAATCACTTCGCGGGTCATGCCACCCTCAGCACGAAACCGCAACCAATCTGCGCCTTTTTGCCATTCACGAGGCCAATTAGGGTAGGTCACAACAATATCGACACCAACCAATTTACCCATCTCTCCTTTTGCGTTTGCCTCCAGCAACTCCGATAAGGCTACGCCTGATGCCTGGGTGAAATTGACAGCCACCGGAACAGTGAAGGCGTTTAGGCGGTCAAACAACCTCTGGCTCTCTTCAAGGTTGATGCCAAAGGGTTTTTCAAGAAACAGGGCTTTCCCTGCTGCTGCCGCTTCAAGGGCATACGCTTCCCGGGAGGCCGGTGGACATGCCAGATAAACGAGGTCTGCGTTTTTTATGGCATGGCTCGCACTTTCCATGATTTGAGATTGGGAGTCTAAAGAGATGGCTTGTTTGCAAGCAGATTGTTTTTGGTCCCATAAATAATCTGGCTCGAATTCTGGATGAAGACGCATGTGGGTAAGCATCCGCTGTCCCATTATACCCAAACCAATGATGGCTACTTTGATAGTCATTTGTTTAGCTCTTCCAGTTCCTGTCTTGCCTGCCACATATCAACACAAGGCTTGCATCGACCCCTAGCTGGGCGAATAGCTCTGTACGCAGGATGCTTCTTGCACCCGTCGACGAGAATGCTCAGCAACTTAACCTGCTTTTCTAGATTGTCAGTTTTCATCCTAAAACTTTGCCACAAAACAAGACCAGCGCAAAGACTGGCCGTCAGTGACGCCTATGCTCTCACTGAGCTAATACAGTGGGTATGGTGGTCTAGGGTCAGGAGAGGAGAGCCAATCACCCTTTATCTTCCGTCACCTAGGATGCGTAGGTTGTTTGAAGAGGCGCTTTTGAGTTAGGGTTTTCGTTAGTGCCGTCGATAGCTTAAGGAGGCGAAGCCGTGAAGCGTAAAAAAGCAAAACCAACCGTTCAAATTGATGACGGCAAAGTGAAAGTGACCCGATGGGACTTTTCACCAGGGGCGGAAACAGGGTGGCATAGGCACGAGATGGATTATGTAGTAGTGCCTTTGACTGATGGCACTTTGACGGCAGAAATGCCAGATGGCTCTGTTATTGAGAACAAATTGACCGTGGGGGCAAGCTACGTTCGTCCAGTGGGTGTTGAACACAACATCATTAACAACAACGATGGGCCGTATAGCTTCATTGAAGTCGAATTGAAGTAACTCAAAAGAAATTAACTAGTTCATTGAAAACATCGTCTGGCACTTGTTCTGCTGGGTAATGTCCACAATCTAGCTTTTTCATCTTTACAATGTTGTTACAATATTGGGGCCAGGCGATATTGGGATCGAAGAATTTCTCAGTGTGACTGTGTGCGCCCCAGTAAACAGCTGTCGGACAAGAGACCACACGACCTGCATCGTGGTCTAACGTATCATGCTCCATATCGACACTTACCCCAGCTCGATAATCCTCGCAAACAGCATGGATGTTTTCTGCTGTGCAGCATCGTGCATATTCAGCCAATGTTTCTTCGCTAAAGCCACCTTTGCCAATGCCCATCTTAGTTAGCTTTTTCAAAATATAATAATCTTCCCGCCCCTCAATCAGTTTTTCGGGGATATCATATGGCTGTGCCATGAAAAACCAATGATAGGAATTTAAAGCAGATCGCCAGCTTGTGTTGCTCAGAACATAGTGCGTCGGAAGAATATCGAACGTAGCTAGCTTCTGAACTGTCTTTGGGTGATCAAGTGCCATGCGATGCGCAACGCGACCACCACGATCATGGCCGGCGACGCAAAACCCACTAAAACCCAGGTGTGCCATGACGTCAATGTGATCCTGAGCCATGCGACGAAATGAATAATTTGAGTGGTCTTCCTTGCCGCGCGGTTTGCTACTGTCTCCGTATCCCCGAAGATCAGGAACCACCACCGTAAACTTCTCAGCTAAGCGTGGGGCAACGAGGTGCCAGTGGACATGGGTCAGAGGGTTGCCATGGAGCAGAAGTATCGGCGGGCCACTTCCACCGTACCGAAGGTTAATAGAGACTTCAGGGTCAGTCGTTTGAACTTTTGCCTGGCGGAAGTTTTCAAACATTTTTGTTATCCCCATCGAAAAGCTATGTCTGTGTTTAAAAGCGTATGGTTTAAGTTTTTAAAAAACAACAAACAACAACCGACCCTTTAGCCCCCTTTTTTGAAGTCGTGAGACTAAGATGGATACTGGGGCGAGCTTTGAGGGCTATGGTATCAGTTTTTCCCCTGCTTGACGCTAAGTCTTTAGCAGCGTGTCATTTATTTGAGTCTATGACTAGCTTGCTGACGAGACGCCTAGTTAATGGCGCGACAACAAGGACAGTTGGAAATGCAACAATCCAGCTTTTGAACCAAGCGGTCATCCACAGGTTTAAAAATCCATCAATCAATCCAGTTGTGTTCAAGACTGAGACACCTGAGACAACGCAAGACATAAAGATTGATAGGAAAAAGCCAAACGTTAGTTGGGTGTATTTGGTTGGGATCATTTCTATTGAACCTTGTAACGTGTCATTTTAATCTAAATGTGAGGACTGCCCTGACTGGTTGTCATGGGGAATTTTGGCATCAATCGGTGCTTCATTTGGTCTCAAGAGCATAGGGCTGTCTGACGGCGCTGCGCCGCTAATCTGAACGGTGCATTCGGCGCGCCAAAACCGGTATAATTTTTCATGCGTTGAACAAATTCGAAGAACAAGCCATTGCCAAAACTAAGGCCATAAAAATGCAAAAAGCACCCGGTTTCATCTTCGTCATAAAGGATATTTAAACTTTGGATTTGCGCAGTGAACTCGTCAGAAAGTTCAAATCGGGCGGCGAGGTCTGCATAGTAATTTTCAGTTTGGGGTAAAATGTCAAAGCCAGATGATACCATGGTCATTGCAAGTGCAACGGCGTCATCAGTTTGAAAGGCGATATGTTGGACTGTCGCACCAACCCCTTCAGCCAGAAAATTATTTGCACTGGTGCGAAAGGCGTCACTGCCGTTCAGCGTTAACTGAACACATCGATCATCTGACCTGATGATCTGGCTTTTGATAATGCCATCAGGGTCAATAACATCAACCATCGGCGATTTGTGCATCGCAAATATCGTCGTGTAAAAGAGGCTCCAGCTTAGCATCTCATCATAGGACATGGTCTGCGCAATGTGATCAAACCGTTTTAACGGAGAGGCTGTAGAGGGCGTTTCTGGAACTGCATCAAAATCAGCTTCCCACACATTAATCTGGCGATCAGCAAACCGGATCAAGCTGCTTGCAACCCCGCAAACAGCGGGCATTGCGCTTTCACCATTTTGATACGGTATCGCGACGGGCACGGCACCAAGTGACGTCGCCCGCTCATAGCCAGCCTCGGCTTTATTTGTCGTCAGGGCAATTTCGCTAACAACAGGGCCGCGTTTTTGAACGCGTTCAAACGAGCGTCCCGCCGGGTCACTATTCAGCAGAATATTAACATCATTATTCTGGAACCGCTTAACAAGTTTGGATTTGTGATGTCCAGCGAGGGTAAACCCCATTTGTCTCAGTTTCGCCTCGAGCAGGGATGCATCGGTTTCACTGCAGGCAAACTCGATATAGAGAATGCCGGTTAGATGTGCCCGGTCTGGCAGCATTGGCAAATGCGGTGCTGGGCAATCTGTCCGTTTGCGAATCCCGTCCATCAAATTTATTAAAGACCGGTAACCGTCCTTTGCGACAATTTCGGCGTTACCGCGCCGGAACTGGTCATTAAATATTTCCAGCGATATTGGCCCTTCATATCCCGTCGCATGAACCGCATCCATAAATCCATCAAGATTAAGATCACCTTCCCCGGGCATATTGCGAAAATGCCGAGACCAATAGAGCAGATCCATATCGATAGCCGGTGCATCAGCCAATTGAACAAAGGCAATTTTATCCGCCGGAATAGAGCGAATACTGTCGGGATCAATCTTGCGGGCAAGGGTATGAAAACTGTCGAGAATCAAACCAATATTGGGGTGATCGGCGCGCCGCACAATTTCCCACGCGTCACGATGGTCGTAAATAAATCGTCCCCATGCCAATGCTTCATAGCCAACTTTGATATCAAAGCAGCTTGCCATATCGCCAAGCTCGGCAAAATCATCAGCACAACGTGTTATGCCGCCAAGAGCAGCTGGATGCACTGATGAACAAACCAGCATGAGATCAACCCCAAGTTCACACATCAATTCAAATTTGCGTTTTGCCCGGTTAAAAGCGCGTTGACGCAGTGGGCCTTGCGGCAATCCTTCAAAATCTCTGAATGGCTGAAAAAGGGTAATTTCAAGACCATGATCAGCAACCATCTTGCGAACATCGGTGGGGCGCAGATCAAAACCGATAAAATCCTGCTCAAAAATCTCGATACCGTCAAAGCCGGCATTTTCAATCGCCACAAGTTTTTGCCGTAAATCACCTGATAGTGAAACGGTTGCAATTGAAGTTTTCATGACAGGGCTCCGGTACAAACTCTTTTGAACAAAACATCCCTAAGCGCCACCTCATCCTTCACATCAAATCCTGTAAAAATCGAAAACGCGTCAACGCCTTGGTGAAAAAATAACTCAAATCCCGAAATAAACTGGACACCGCGTGCCTCTATCGTTTGTTTGAAGGGCGTTTCCACTGGCTGATATACAGCGTCAAACGCCCAGTCCAAATCTGCTGGGATCATGGTCTCAGGCAACGGCAACCCACCATAGCCGTCCATTCCGGCCGGACTACAATTGACCAATGCGTCAAATCTTGTCGGCCTTGTCATATCTGCCACGACTGCGAGGTCAGGCACAAATTGGCTTATCGCTTTCACAAAGTTTGCCGTTTTCTGCTGGTCCTTATCGATGACATGTAAAGCGCTGGCACCAAGTTGGGTTAGCGCAAATCCGATTGACCGTCCTACCCCGCCAGCACCAATCAATAACACACGACCTGCTTTTTGATTACCACGTGCGGCGCGATAGCATTTTAAAAATCCGGTAAAATCGGTGTTCGCACCGGTCAAACCGTTAGGCCCAAAACAAATCGTATTCACCGACCCTAATTGCCGGAGCGCCGCATCATCAATATCGACATAGCCGAAAGCGCGTTCCTTGTAAGGAAGCGTCACATTAACCCCAGTAAAGCCGCCATCACGCGCAAAATTTAAGGCAGAGTCAAAATCAAGCTGTCTCTCGGCTGGAATAATCAGCTCATAGCTAAGATCAATGCCGTGTTGGGCAGCGGCAATCTGGTGTAATGCTGGCGCGCTTGATGAGCGGATGTTATCGCCGATCAAACCAAGTTTTACCGTCCGCATCAGACCTGTTCCCCCTATTATGGCGTTCGCTGGCATGGCGTCCCCTTAATAGCCTAATGCCCGCGGCAGCCATAATACAATCTCCGGAAACATAATCATCACCAGAAGGGCGGTCAGCAGCACAGCCAAAAATGCCCAAATTTCGCCAATGATCTCGTTCAGTGGGATCTGCGTAACGGCGCTAATAACAAACAATAAAATTCCGTATGGCGGGGTGATTAGCCCGATCATCGCATTCACTACAATCACCACGCCGAAATGAACAAGGTCGATCCCCAATTGCGTACAAGTGGGAATGAATAATGGCACAATCACCAGAATAATGACGGTTGCATCCAGTACACAACCCAAAAGCAAGACCAGCAAATTAACCAGCAGCATAAAGGCAAGCGGGCTGATCTCAGCGCCTGCAAAAAGTGCCGAAATCATTTGCGGCACATTTTCTTGGATTACCACATAGGTCAAAATCATTGACGCGCCGATCACCAGGCCAACCGAGGCCGCCGAGCGCGCCGACTCGACAAAAACCTCGATAAGCGTTTTCACCTTTAACGCCCGATAAAGGCCAGCCGCGACAATCAGCGCGTAAAGCGCGGCAATTGCTGCCGCTTCGGTAGGGGTTGTAACGCCGGAATAAATGCCCGTTAAAAGGATCACCGGCATCAATAGGGCAGGCGCTGCCCGCACGGTTATCCCCGGAATTTTGGCAAGCGGTACCGGCGCCTCATATCCGAAATTGCGACGATGCGAGATCACGGCATTGATTGCCATAAGCACCCCGCCCATGAACAGACCCGGGATAATTCCGGCAAGGAACAGGCTGCCGATTGATGCGTTTGAGACCAGCGCATAAAGAACCATCGGTATTGATGGTGGGATGATCGGGCCAATGGTGGCGGTGGCGGCGGTAATTGCCGCTGCATATCCTCGGCTATATCCGCCACTCTTTTGCATCATGTCGATAATGATCCGACCGATGCCAGCCGCATCAGCAACCGCCGAGCCTGACATCCCTGAAAAAATCAGGCTTGTCACAACATTGACATGCCCCAAGCCACCGCGAAACCGACCCACAATGGCGACACAGAAGTTCAATAGCCGGTCTGAAATTGATCCGGCATTCATAATATTTGCCGAAACGATGAACAGAGGAACCGCCAATAACAGGAACCCGTCAAATAGACGCTGCACCATGGTTTCACCGGCAATCGCCAAATCCTGTCCGGCAATACCAAGATAGACCAAGACGCCAAGCAGAATGGCAAAGGCAACCGGCAAACCAAGCGCGGCGCTGCCAAACAGAGTTAGAGTGCCGATAAGAAGCTCAAAACTCACGATAGCCCGCCATTATCGCGCGATATTCCAGCTTGTTTTCCAGCCTTATCGCTGCCCATTTCACGAAATAAACAATAAAGCCGCGCGCCGGATCGCAAGATGGTCACGAACATAAATAATACAACCGGGGCAAACAGCCATTTGATGGGAATTCTCTCGCCGGTGATCGGCAGGCTGAGCGTCTGGATTTTCTTCAATTCCATAAGACGGCTGCCAAAAATAGCCTCAAAAGTCGGCCCTAGCGCATAGGCAAAAACACCAATCAGCACGCTAATCGTGACAAGCCTGAAAACACGTCGCCACGGCAAGGGGACAGCATTATAAAAAACATCAAAAGTGACGTGATCACGGTCTTTGAGGGCGAATGAACAGCCAATAAAAATCAGCCATACCCAAAATAGGGAAATCAAATTGACCGTCCAGCCAATTGGCACCAATGACACCATCCAAGCCTCGATAGCACCTGATGGTGACAGCCAAGCGATCTTTGGAGCATAGCGGGTAAAAATTTGTAAAAGGAACGTGATAAAAATCACCGCCAGCAATGTGGCGGTGACTAATTCAGCGATGCGGGTGAGAGCATTTCTCAATTTTGAAAACATGTGCTCCCCCACACCCTCTATGATCAGATCTAATTCCCCAGAGCGTTGATCTTGTTAAGCACACCAGCAGGCCAGCTCTTTGCCACCTCGCTGCCAGCATATTGTGCCTGAACATGCTCGCGGAAAGCCTTTAGGTCTGGCGTGTAAATTTCCACACCTTGGCTTCTAATAAACTCGGCCAAGTTGTTCTCTTTGTCCAGCTGCTTTAGCCGGCCATAAGCCGCCGCTGCATCAGCTGCACGCTGCACTGCAAGCTTTTGGTCTGCGCTCAATCCATCCCAAGTCTTCTTTGAGAAAGCAATATAGTTCAAGTCAACGAGATGCGATGTCAAAGAAATCTGTTTCGTGACTTCATAGAATTTCTTGTCGACCACAGTTGGCAACGGATTGTCTTGTCCATCAACGGCGCCAGTGGAAAGCGCGGTGTAAACCTCGTTGAATGAAAGTGGCGTCGGTGAAGCACCAAGCGCCTTGCCAAGGAACTGCCATGCATCAGTGCCAGGCATCCGCAAATTAACACCAGCCAGATCAGATGGCGTCATGATATTCTTTTCGCTACGCGGAAAGCGCAGATTTACATGACGACGCCCAAGATACATTACCGACAACAGCTTGACGCCAAGCTCATCCTCGGCCTTCTTCTTGAACTCATCCATCAGCGGGTTATTGAAAACGCGAACCTGATGCGCTGCGTCCTGATGTACATAGCCCGTTGCAAAGATTGAGAATTCTGGGAAGAACTGTGCCAGCTCCTGTGCAGACGCAATCGACATGGTTACGTTCCCACGGCTAATAGCCTCAAGTTCGGTACCTTGAGCAAATAGGGATCCGTTATAGCCTGCTTTATAGTCAGCAAAGCTGGCGACCATTGGTGCAAAAACCTCACGCATCGCCACCGACCGCATATCAGTCTCAGATGCTGAAGTTGCCAAAGTAAATGTCATATCCGCGGCGTGACTGTTTGCCGATACGCCGCCAATTAGGCCGAACGCCACCATAGCCGCCAGTGCGGTACGACGTTTGATTTTAGTAAACATGTTTTCCTCCTGAAGTGATCAATTGACGCCGGTCATGGCGCCGGGTTAGTCCAAGCTTTATCAGCTTTAACATGCGCCCCTGCCTCAGCAGTAAAATGCATGTTTTCTTTTGCTACCGGTTCATCGATAGCAACCAAATCGGCGGGACAAATCGTCCTGCCAGTTTTTGCAGCCTCGCGCATCGCCTCGATGACAGCGAGTGTGCGAAGGCCCTCATGCCCTGAAACCAGCGGCTTGACCTCGGCGCGAATTACCGCAGCAAAATGCCTAATCTGGTTAATCAACGGGTCCGACATAACAACCGAAAGGGCTGTTTGATTTATTGGTGACCACCAATCAGGCTCGCCGTCATGCTGCCAGATTTTTAAGTCGGGAACTGACAACGCGCCGCGACTGCCGCCGATTTGATAGGCGCTCTGTCCGGTAAAGGGGTAGATGGGGTATTCACCCGACGTCGCCTCCCAGCTCCATGGCGATACAGCATTGTCCGAAACGCTCACTGTGCCCAATGCGCCGGTCTTGAATTTAAATATTGCCACTGCAACATCTTCGATATCATGGCCGCGTGCCGACGGTGACAGGATGGCTTGGACCTCGATAATTTCGCCGCAAAAAAAGCGTAACAGGTCGATATCATGCACAAGATTGACCGCAACAGGGCCTGCCCCGGTGATTTTGCGCCATGGGGCGGTCTCAAAATAATCGTCAGGTTTGAAGAACCAGCATTTCGCATCAACAACACGGATTTGACCAATCAAGCCACGGTTTAGCGCGTCTTTCGCCCTCTGAATGATTGGATTGAACCGGCGATGATGACCGACCATGACGGGCACATCCAAAGCATCAGATTTTTTGACAATCGACCGCGCTGCTGCAAGGTCATGTGCAATCGGCTTTTCGATCAGCACCGGAATGCCGGCCTCAACGCAAGCCAGCGCCTGTGAATGATGCAGATTTGTCGGGGTGGAGAGAATAATCCCATCAGGCCTTACTGTTTCGATCATCGCGGCAAGGTCACTATAGCTGTTAACGCCAGCATTTGCCGTTTGCGCGGTGATGGCATCGTCAGAATCGACAACAGCACATATCTCGACCTCGTTGACCTCGCTCATGGCGGCGGCATGGCGCCGACCAACCAGTCCCATTCCCACGATTGCCAATTGCAGCCGCTCGCCAGTAGCGTCTTTTTTTGCGCGGGACGTAGATAACAGGTCACTGACTGACTGCTCGGAAACCGTTGTCATTGACAGCGCCCTCGACAAAGGACGCATATGTTTGCATCATATAATCTAAAAAATATCATATAAAAAACATAATATCATATATTTTGTAGAATCAAGGTTTTTATGTGATATGTATGGGATTAATCAAAATGTTGGTTCAAGATAATCTAAGATGCCAACGGTTTTTGTGACTGTAATTGAGGAACCTGATGCGTAACGTTAATGGTAAACTTAACTTTCTTGGTAGCGCGCCGCACAATACTGTCGCAAATGCAACCTATGAAAGACTCAAGCATGACATCATATTCGGCAAGCTAAAGCCGGGTGCCAAGCTGAAGCTGGAGACATTGAAAGATGACTATGCTGCCAGCGTGTCAACCTTGCGTGAAACGCTCAATAGATTGACGAGTGAGGGGTTTGTCTCGGCAGCTGAACAGCGCGGCTTTTTTGTTAGCCCGGTATCTGCTGACGATTTGAATGAGATTGCGAATTTGCGGGTATTGCTTGAGTGCCACGCATTACGTGAGTCCTTACAAAAAGGTGATGATGATTGGGAGGCTGATGTCGCCGGTGCTTATCACAAACTCAGCACTGCTGAAGCGCTGATGAAGGCACGAAATGACGCAGATTTGGAAACGTGGAAGGAATATGATTGGCAGTTCCATCTTTCCCTCATCCGCGCGTGTAATTCCACTAATTTGCTTGGGCTTCATGCAACATTATTTGGAAAATACCTTCGTTATCAAATATTGGTGCTGACCTATCGCGGCGAGGTGGCGCGCGAAGAACATAAAGCCCTGTTTGACGCTGCGCTGGCGCGAGATGGCGATGCCGCAACAAAATTGCTGACACAGCATATTATGAACGGGTTAACCCATACGCTTGAATATATGTAATGCCGGGGAATAGGTGATTGCTCCCCCCGCTTTGAGGTAATCATATTTAAAAGGCTAGGGCCCCGCCCTAAGAAATTGTTCGCCCTGTTTTCAAAAACGCGTCAACCTTTGCGCGCGGGTATTGATGCTGCTGCCGGGCAACGGCCTGATTAGCGCGCTTGCCGCCACTATTGAAATTTTGCCCGAGCGCATGAATGGTTTGGCCGCCGGTTGGCAATTTCTTGACGGTGAACGCAATATCTATATTGGATCTATGTTGGCCGATCCAAATACCGCCACCGTCATGGGTGTTTTCGCAAATCTGAAATCTTGGACCGATAATGCGCGCCGCCCATTTCAATTTTTTCAAGGACGGCATCAAGTGCCCAGAATTTCTCGACGATATTTTCTGGTACGGCGCGGCTGAAGGCACTCTCAATGGTTCCAAGACGCTGATGATATAATTTAGCCAATTTTGGATAGCCCATATATTCGGTTGACGCGGCCAGCGCCAAATATACCGCCAACGCATCGGCCAAATCAGCGTTAGATGGGCCTTCATCCCTCAGCCAGCGGTATAGATCTGGATGAAAATTATTGAATACGCCACAAAATCCATTGGCGCCTGCCTTAAAGGCATCATGCGCAATTGCCGCATTGGCATTATTGATCGCAAGGCCGGATCCTTTGACAAGCCCAAGTCGGCGCGTCACAATATCAAGGTCGCAAGACACGTCTTTGATCATCACAAAGCGCGGGTCATCAGCCAAAAATTTGATCTCGTCATCCGTTAGTAATCGACGAAACGGTGCCGGGCACTCATATAAACCAAGGGGTAAATCGCGCGGCAGGCTGGCAGTAACAGCCCCAAGCGCCGCTCGAAAGGAATGGAACCTGTCATTTTTCCCATCGACGTTGCCAACGAGGCGATTGCTAACAAGGACAAGACCATCAATTCCAGTTTTCGCCATAGCCAGTAATTCAGCCGCCTGATCTGGCGGGGTATCCGCAATATGCCCCGATGCAATAACAGGAACGCGCCCCGAGACGGTTTTTACGGTGAATTCGGCAATATCAGTGCGTTCTGCCAACGACAGAAATTGCATTTCGGATGATTGGCAAACCGCAAAAAGCCCCTCGGCGCCTTTGGCCAGATACCAGTGAATGAGTGCCCCAAGGCCGTCCCAGTCAATTGCCCCATTATCATCAAAGGGCGTCAGCATAACAGGAATGATCCCGTCGATTTTCCGTTTCATCTGCGTGCGCTTTCTGCGTCATGAGCCGATGATCAAAAACATAGCCTGCCCGATCCGGCAAATAAACCCATCTTCGAGGGCTGAAAAAACACATCGGCTATTGTTGGTTTGATGTTAGGTGATCAATTGCCTAGACTTTTGATAGTTTTAAGTCTAGCGGCCGTAAAAATATACCAAATGACCAAGCACAAACCAAAGGTAGCCTTACTCGGTCTTATCCTCGAGTCTAACCGTTTTGCACGACCAGCATCTCTTGAAGATTTTACGCTGTTAACGCTAAAACGGGGTCAGGAATTGATCAATGATGCAAGGTCAGAAACGCCGTCAATAGCGATTGAATTTTCGGCTTTTGTAAAGACCATGGACGCCACTGGTGATTGGAATCCTGAGCCAATAATCCTGATGGCTTCACGCCCTCTTGGCGTGGTGCAAAAAGAGGTTTTCGACAATTATTGTGCCGAGGCAATCAGGAGGTTAGACCAGAGTTATGATGCGGTTTATCTGTGTCATCACGGTGCTATGGTAGCCGAGCACCTGCATGATCCTGATGGTGTCATCGCCGCCGCGGTGCGATCCGCAATTGGGCCAGATACGCCAATCATTATGACCCTCGATCTACATGCAAATATTTCTGACATGATGTGCCGTTCGGTGAGTCTTGTTTGCGGTTACAGAACGAACCCCCATGTTGATCAATATGATAGAGGTCAAGAAGCGGCATTCGGACTTCGCCAGATACTAGCTGGTATGGCGTCGCCTAAAATAGCGCATATCAAATTGCCCCTCGCGCCATCTTCGGTAACCTTGCTTACCGCTGGCGGGCCGTTGGGGCGGGCGATTGATTTTGGTCAACGCCGTCTGGCGGAATATGGCAGCCGGGTTATGAATGTTTCAGTATTTGGAAATTTCATTTTCTCAGACGTCCCCGAAAACGGTGTTTCTGTCGTCGTCACGGCAAGAGATGATTGTGATATTGCAACCAGTTTAGCCACCGAAATCGCGACATTTATATGGGATATGAGAGAAGATTTTGTAAAGGCTCTAACGCCGTTTGATAAGGCTATTGAAATCGCCTTGGATAGAAATCGTGAGCCGGTGATTTTTGCCGACTCTGGTGATAATCCCGGCGGTGGCGGCAGCGGACGAACGACCAGCTTGTTGTCGGCATTACTGGCGTCTGATGCGCGCAATATTCTTTATGGCTCATTCTTTGATCCGGCGCTGGCACGTGACGCCCATCAAACCGGATTAGGCGCTAGTTTTTCGGCAGTTTTCAACCAAAAACAAGGCGAAGCCGCATGGGAAAACTGGGACGAGCGGCTGGTCGTTGATGCAAAGGTAATCGGATTACACAATGGCGAGGTCGTCGGCAAATTGGGAATGATGGCGGGCCGCAAACTATCGCTTGGACTATGTGCATTGCTAGAGATCGGGGATGTAAGAGTGGTGATAATCTCTGAGAGATCGCAGACGGCTGATCCCATCTTTTTTGAGATGTTCGGGCAGGATATCGCAGCCGCCCATACAGTCATTGTAAAATCACGAGGTCATTTCAGAGCGGGCTTTGCCCCTTGGTTTGACAGTCAAAGGACATATGAGATTGATACGATTGGGTTGACGTCACCAGTGCTTTCAAGGTGGAATTTCAACAATGTTCCGCGCCCGTCATTCCCGTTTCAGCCTGATTGTGAGTGGCGTGTGTCCGTCCTAGACAATCGACAGCGATAATGTGTATCGTCAGATTGAACTTAAAACACCGCAGGATATTGATTTGTCGAACGACTATAACATTGACGAGGTCATTGAGATGGCCTTGTCGGATCATACCAGCTTTGGCGATATTGAGAGGCTGTATGGTCTAAGCGCAGATGATGTTAAACGTATCATGCGCCAAAATCTGAAACGAGGCAGCTATGAAGCATGGCGACGCCGCGTTCGCAAATTTTCTGACAAACGCGAACATTATAAATAACCCTGCCAATCAGCTAAAAAGAAAAGCCCACCAGTCATTAAACTGATGGGCTCGGTGCATGATCGTCATGCTGACCGTTTTGCAAACTATGTGCCAGCAACAGCAATCTGGTGAATTTGTTTGCGATGATTAACGCTGTCTTGCGGCCGTAGTTGATGAATGGCCAAAGTTTCTAGTGGCTTCGGTTTGCTATTTTCCGGATAAGTCGTTGAACCCCCATCCAGAATAAAATCGTACTGCCAGCATAGATTCCCCTCTCTTGAAAGGAGATGCCATCCGACAATATCAAATATAAACAGACAATCACGACGATGCTGTTGTTTAGTCCGATCAATAAACTGGGGACAACTTGTTTCATGATTGTAATCTACCCCTATGTTGTTTGACTTGTCGATTGAGGCTGCCCGGGCCGCACCATCTTAGCATGGCATGACAGGTACCTTAAAGACAAAGGATGGACTATTCGCAATGTGAAATAGCGCATCTTTATAAGGGGATCACGGCGTTTTTTTTAAAGGCCAAACCACGCTTTTGTTTTTGCTTAATCATGCGCCTCTATGCAAGACTGGAACCTTGTATTTGGCCAATTTTGGCGATGATAAATATAAGTTTAGAGCGTGTATCAATGATCCCGTCCGATATTGTAAAACAGCAATTAGCGCCAACTGGTGTTCTGCGCGCTGGTATTAATCTGAGTAATTTCCTGCTTGTATCTGGCCAGCTTGACGATGGCAGTCCGGATGGTATTTCG
>Ga0255759_10001481_pt1 | contig 20923 bp, 18 predicted proteins | sample 101ome_20_FD_179959 | JGI IMG/M metagenome (GOLD analysis project Ga0255759, IMG submission 179959) | Coastal salt marsh microbial communities from the Groves Creek Marsh, Skidaway Island, Georgia - 101404AT metaG (version 2) | ecosystem: Environmental > Aquatic > Marine > Intertidal zone >...
TTATGATTCTTTAAAAGACGATTCAGTTACAATTAGAAATAGAGATTCAATGAAACAAGAAAGAATTCCTATTAAAAATTTAGAAACTCATATCACTAAATTCACATCTATAAATAATTTATTAAGAAAAATTTGATGGCAGAAAAATTCTCATACTTTGTTTTAAATAACAGAAAGCTTTTCATTTTTTTAATTTTGATTTACACAGCCTTTATGGGGTATAAAGGCTTAGATGTAGAATATAACTATGACTTTTCTCAGACAGTACCAGATACTGATGAAGAAATGATGTACTATAATTCATTCAAAAACACGTTTGGAGAGGATGGGAATGTATTTGCTATAGGTTTGAAAGACTCATCAATTTTTAATATTGAAAAGTTTAATTTATATAATGATTATGTTGGTAAGATTGAAGGTATATACGGAGTAAAAGGTGCTTTAGGTTTACCAAGATTACAAGCTCTTAAAAAAAATAATGAAAAGAAAAATTTTAATTTCATAAATATATTTGATCCTTTTCCGAACTCTCAAGATGAATATGACAGTCTGTTAATCCAGATAAAAAACGAAAAATTTTACGAAGGAAAAATACTTAATGATGATGGCGCTCTCACTTTACTAGTTACAATTGATAAAAATGTATTAAACTCTGAAAGTAGAAATAAATTAATGGATAATTTAATTTCTACAAGTGAAAAATTTAGTTCAGAATCTGGAATTAAGCTCCATTATGCTGGACTTCCTTATTCAAGATATATTCTTGCTGAGAGTGTAAAAAAGGAGCTCACAATGTTATTGATTGTATCTGTCATAGTATTGGGAATAATTTTATTTATCTTCTTTAGATCGATTGATACAGTTTTTGTTCCGTTAATTATTATTGGAATAGTTGTCACATGGGTTTTTGGGACATTAGCATTATTTGGTTTTAAAATTACTTTACTAACAGGGTTACTCCCTCCAATAATTGTTGTTATTGGAATTCCAAATTGTGTTTATATGTTAAACTACTATCATTTTTCAATTGAAAAATTAAAAGATAAGAAAAAGGCGATAGTATATGTTATAAAGACGATAGGGTTAATAACTCTAATTACTAACTTAACGACAGCTGTAGGTTTTTTTGTTCTTTCCACAACAGACATAAAAATATTAACAGAATTTGGGATTGTAGCGGGTATTAATGTTTTGGCTACTTTCTTTGTAAGTATTTTTTTATTGCCATCTATTTACTTGGCTCTGCCGAAACCTAAAAGTAATCAGGTTAATTATTTAAACTATGGGTTTATAAATTATTTAATTAATACTTTTCGTGAAATTTCTTTTTCACACAAGAAAAGGGTTTTTGTAGTATCTTCAATTATCCTGATTGTTTCTTTTTATGGATTATCAAAAATAAAATCAGTTTCATTCTTAGTAGATGATGTACCTGCGGAGAGTTCTTTAATGAAAGATTTAAAGTTTTTCGAATCAAATTTTTCAGGTGTAATGCCTCTTGAAATAGTAGTTGATACTAAAATGAAGAAAGGAATTCAAAACCTTAACTTACTTAAAAGAGTTGATAGACTAGAGCAATTTTTAGAACAAAAGGATTATGTTTCCTCTCCAGTATCATTAGTTACTTTTATTAAAGCATCAAGACAAGCTTATTATAATAACAATCCTTCATTCTATACCCTTCCAAATAATAGAGATAAAAATTTTATTTTCCGATATATTTCAGACGGTTATGAAAATAATGTATCTAATGATAATTTATCTAAATCATTTGTGGATTCGATAGGTCAGAAAATGAGAATTTCATTAAATGTTGCGGATTTAGGTTCTCTAAAGTTAGATTCTGTAGTAAAAAATGTTATCAGACCTGAGATTGAAAAAATATTTTCAAATTCAAAAGCTGAGGTTGCAATGACTGGAACCACATTAATCTTTATAAAGGGAATTAATTTTTTAGTTGAAAATCTATTACAAAGTATGTTATTAGCATTCTTTATTATAAGTATAATTATGTCTCTGTTATTCAAGAATTTTAAAATGGTGTTAATCTCTTTAATTCCAAATATTATACCTCTGATTATAGCAGGGGGGATTATGGGATATTTTAATATCCCCCTGAAACCTAGTTCAGCATTAGTTTTTAGCATTGTTTTTGGTATATCGGTAGACTATTCTATTCATTTTCTTGCAAAATTTAAAAATGAACTTCTAAGCAAAAGTTTAGAAGATTCTATTATTAACACCATAAACCAAACTGGTAGATCAATGATTTTTACATCATTTATTCTCTTTTTTGGATTTATAATATTTGCATTTTCTAATTTTGGGGGGACAATTGTGTTAGGAGTCCTAACATCAATAATTTTATTTGTGGCTATGATTACCAATTTAACTTTATTGCCAAGTATAATTTTATATTTCTATAAAAAGTAAGATAGATGGGAACAGGAAAGTTTAATGAACAATCTTCAATTGATTATTATAAGGTAAGTAAGGAAATTATTTCTTATTGGAACTCAAATAATATTTTTGAGAAGTCAATTAGCAGTAGATCAGAAGATAAAATTTTTCCTTTTTACGAGGGACCACCCTCAGCAAATGGTATGCCTGGAATTCACCATGTCATGGCCAGAACTATAAAAGATATTTTTTGTCGATATAAAACACTTAAAGGTTATAGAGTTTATAGAAAAGGTGGTTGGGACACACATGGCTTGCCAGTTGAACTTCAGGTTGAAAAAAATTTAGGTATAACTAAAGATGATATAGGAAATAAAATTTCTGTTGAAAAATATAATGAAGAATGTAAAGTTGCGGTCATGCAATTTAAAGAGGCTTGGGAAGAACTTACTGAAAGTATTGGTTATTGGTTAGATATAGATGATGCATATATAACTTTTAAAAATAATTATATCGAATCAATATGGTGGTCATTAAAAGAGCTGTATAAAAAAGGACTTTTATATAAAGGGTATACTATTCAACCATATTCTCCTGCTGCAGGAACTGGTTTAAGTTCTCATGAACTTAATATGCCAGGTGCTTATAAAAATATTAAGGACACATCTTTAACAGCACAGTTTAAGATACAAAAAAATAAAAAGTCTCAGGAAATAATCGGAGATAGTGATTGTTACTTCCTGGCATGGACAACAACTCCTTGGACTTTGCCAGCTAATAACGGCTTAGCAGTAGGTGAAAAAATTAAGTATAATTTAATTGAAACTTTTAATAAGTACACTGAGTCAAAAATTAATGTAATTATTGCAGAAAAATGTATAGAAAAATTTTTTGATTCTAATAATTTAAAAACCTCTGAAGAATTAATTTTTGATAAACAAAACTTGCCCTATAAAATTTTAAAAACATTTAAAGGTAAGGATCTTGTTGGCTTTGATTATGATCAATTATTGCCTTATGTTAAAGCAGAAAAGCCAGCTTTTACCGTTGTTTCAGGTGATTTTGTTACTACCGACGAGGGAACAGGAATAGTTCATATAAGTTTAACTTTTGGTTCTGATGATTTTTATGTTTCTAAGAAAAATAATTTACCTGGGATTTTTGTGAAAAATGATAAAAATGAGGATGTACCAATAGTTGATAAATCAGGTAAATTTGTAAAAGAAATTATAGATTTTGCGGGTCTACAGGTCAAGGCATTTTCAGATTTAGAGGGATTAACAACAGACGAACAAATTTCAATTAAACTTAAAAAAGAAAATAAAGCTTTTGATGTTAAAAAGTATGAACACAGTTATCCTCACTGCTGGAGAACAGATAAGCCTATATTATATTATCCTCTAGAATCTTGGTTTATAAATTCCACTAAACTTAAAGATGATTTTATTAATAAAAACAAGGACATTAATTGGCAGCCTGAGTCTACAGGCACAGGTCGTTTTGGTAACTGGCTAGAAAATCTAGTTGATTGGAATTTGAGTAGATCTAGGTTTTGGGGAACGCCACTTCCTATATGGAGGACCAAAGATGGTAAAGATGAAATTTGTATAGGTAGTATTAATGAATTGAAATCAGAAATTAAAAAGTCAGTTGATTTAGGATTTATGAAGAATAATATTTCTGATAATATTGATTTGCATAGACCTTTTGTTGATGAAATTATTTTAGCATCTAAAGAAGGGTCACCAATGTATAGAGAAACAGACATAATTGATGTATGGTATGATTCAGGTTCGATGCCATTTGCTCAATATCATTATCCATTTGAGAATAAAGATATTTTTGAAAAAATGTTTCCAGCTAAGTTTATTGCTGAGGGTGTAGACCAAACACGAGGGTGGTTTTTTACTCTACATGCAATCTCAATAATGTTATTTGGAAAGGTAAGTTATGAAAATGTGATATCTAACGGGTTAGTGTTAGATAAAGATGGAAATAAGATGTCTAAACGATTGGGGAATGCAGTAGACCCTTTTGAGGTAATTAAAAAATTTGGTCCTGATGCTACAAGATTATATATGGTAATTAATTCTAATCCGTGGGATAATTTAAAGTTTGATATTGATGGCATATCTGAAATACTTCGAAAGTTTTTTGGTACACTAAACAATACATATAATTTCTTTGCTCTTTATGCAAATATTGATGGATTTACCGGTAATGAAAAATTGATTCCATATGAAAAAAGAAGTTATGAAGATAAGTGGATAATAAGTAAGTTGAATTCTCTTATAAAGTTCGTTGAGGATAAACTTGACAATTATGATCCAACAAAGTCATCAAGACAGATAAATAAGTTTATAAATGATGATTTAAGTAATTGGTATATCAGATTAAATAGAAAAAGATTTTGGAAGGGTGATTTAACTCAAGATAAACTTATGGCATATCAGACCTTATTGGAATGTTTATATAAAATCTCTATAATTTCATCTCCTTTTATACCATTTTACTCTGAAAAATTATTTAAAAACTTAAATGCATTTAATATTTCAAACTCTGAATCAGTTCATCTTTTAGAGTTTCCAAAAGTAGATAATGAAAGAATTTCAGAAGTTTTAGAAAGAAAAATGTCATATGCTCAAAGTATTTCCTCTTTAGTTCACTCTATACGAAAGAAAGAAAAAATAAGAGTTAGGCAACCTTTATCAAAGATTTCAATACCTATGAAATCATTAGATATGGAAAATGAGATAAAAGATGTAGAAAAAATTATTTTATCAGAGATCAATGTAAAAGAAATTGAATATGTACATGATAACTCTAAAGTTTTTACAAAAAAAATTAAGCCTAATTATAAGGAGTTAGGTTCAATTCATGGAAAGAATATGAAAATAGTAGCAGAGAGAATATCTTCTATGACTCAAGATGAAATTACTCAATTGGAAAAAGATGAATCAATTAATTTTGAGTTGGATGGCGGCTTAAAATTAGATTTATTACTTAACCAAGTAGAAATTTTATTTGGTCAGATAGAGGGTAAGCAAGTTGCTAGTAATGATACCTTTACAATTGCATTAGATATATCTATTGATAATGATTTGCTCGCTGAAGGTGTTTCAAGAGAGTTTATAAATAAAATACAAAATCAAAGAAAAGAAATAAAACTTGAGGTAACAGATAAAATTGAAATTTATATAAGTAATCATTCAAAAGAAATAAATTCTTTTCTACTAAAACATAAGGATTTTATTTGTAATGAAACTCAATCTATTAATCTTATTACTACTGATAATATTGATATGCCAAGTATTATGGATATTGATATTGCTTCTAATGAAGTAGCGCTTACTGAAGTTAAATTTAAAATTAAAAAAGTATAAGAAACATGAAATTAAGATACTTTACACTTATAGTTTCTCTGATATTATTAGATCAATTTGTTAAGTATATAGTTCATGTAAATATGCCATTGCATACTGAAATATCTATTATTGGAGATTTTATTAAATTATATCATATTGAAAACCCAGGAATGGCTTTTGGAATTAATTTTGATTTTAAATATACTAAATTGATTCTTTCATTATTTAGATTATTTGCATCATTCTTAATTGGTTTTTATCTTCTAAAACTATTAGATAAAAAAACTAGCCCTTTGCTTTTAATTTGTATATCACTCATTCTTTCAGGCGCAATTGGAAATGTTATTGATAGTGTATTTTATGGAATTATTTATAATAATGCTCCATACAATGCACCATTTGCTTTATTTAATGGGCAGGTTATAGATATGTTCTATATAGATATTTGGGAAGGGTATTTGTCAGATTGGATACCCTTATTAGGAGGATCTTATTTATCGTTATGGCCAGTTTTTAATCTTGCCGATTCATATATTTTTATTGGTGTTGCTATTTTATTATTAAATCAAAATAAACTTAAACTTGATTATTAAATAAAGTAAAGTTCATCTATAAAATTATGTTCTTCTTTTATTTTACTTAATAAAATCACTTTATTATTTGATAATTCATTTCTAAGGGGGGCTGAGCTTATTTTTATAAACAGTTTATTTTCTTTTGTAAATAATTTTTTAGTTCTCTCATGAGTTTTTTTATCTGTAATTTTTTTCCAGGTCTCATAAATTGAAATATCATTAAAACCCTTTTTTATTTTTTCTTTTTTGTAAAACTCTTGAGTTAAATCTTTAATTGATAATAATTTTGATCTTCTTTTATTTTTCATAAACATTACCACTGACTATTTTAAATATTTTTATTTCTTTAATCTTTTTTTCAATTTTTTTAAGTCTATTCTTTATGGAATCTGAAATTATAATTTGATTAAAGTCATTCTCTTTTAGATAATCTAATAATAAATCTATTTTTTTATCATCTAATTTATGAAATACGTCATCAAGAAGCATAATAGGTACTGTTTGAAGTCTTTCATTTAAAATTTTAAATTCAGCTATTCTAAGAGCAATTATAAATGTTTTTTGTTGTCCTTGGGAGCCAACCCTTTTTATTAATTTTTTATCCATTTCAAAGATATAGTCGTCATTATGTATTCCTATATTTGTTTTTTTTGTAAAAAAATCTTTTTCTAAATATTTATCAAACGATCCGCTATCCATTTCTTGCTTAAAATTTGAATAGTATGTAATATTTAGTTTTGTGTTTTCATTACTCAATTTTGATGCTGTTTCACTAAATATTTTATTAAAATTTTTTATTTCTTCACTTCTTATCTTTTCAATATATCTATTAAGTGTAATTAGATTTTCATCGTATGATTTAATATGATTTTTATCAATGTTATCTAAAGAATTTAGGCTTTTTAGATATGCATTTCTTTGTTTTAATAGCCTATTATATGAAATTAAATTTTCTAAATAATTATTATCTGTTTGAGAAAATATTTGATCAAAAAATCTTCTTCTATTGCTACTATAATTTCTAATGAGGTTTATATCGTATGGGTTTATAAATACTAAAGGTATTTTTCCAATATGTTGTTTTATATTATCGTATTTATTTTCATTTTCAAATATTTTTTTGGTGCTAGACGTTTCAAAAGTACATTTATAATTTTTGTTATTTGAGTATGATCCACTAATCATAAAAAATGATTTATTGTGGTTAATATTTTCTAAATCAAAACTATTTATCATGCTCTTCCCATATGATAAATAATATATTGCGTCTAATAAATTTGTTTTTCCTGCTCCATTTTTACCATATAAAAAATTTATTTTGCTAGAAAAGCTTATCTCAGCAGAATTATAATTTTTAAAATTATTAATCTTTATTTTATCAATATGCATATATATTTGTGCAAAAAATAGGAATTGATTTTAATGTAAATAAATTAATTTTTATTTGATTACTTTTTAAAGATAAAATATGCCAGCTACTAAAGAAAAGAAAATAAAATCTAAAGTTAAGGAAGAGTTTAGTTCCTCAACTTACATTTATTGGCTTAAGTCTATGCTTTTGATGAGAAGGTTTGAGGAGATGGCTGGAAGGTTATATGGCCAACAAAAAATTAGAGGTTTTTGTCATTTATATATTGGTCAAGAAGCTTGTGCTTCTGGTTGCGTTTCTGCTTTAAGGGAAGGAGATAAATATATTACTGCCTACCGAGATCACGCTCATCCATTAGCTCTTGGCACTAATCCTGATAAAATCATGGCCGAGTTATTTGGGAAGGCCACGGGTATATCTAAAGGTAAAGGCGGATCAATGCATATGTTTGATAAGGAGAAACATTTTTTTGGGGGACATGGAATTGTTGGAAATCAAATACCTATGGGAGCTGGAATCGCGTTTTCAGAAAAATATAAAAAAACAGGAAATGTTTGTCTTACTTTCTTTGGAGACGGAGCATTAAGAATTGGTGCTTTTCATGAGGCGGTTAATATTGCGATGTTTTTGAAATTACCTGTTATTTTTATAATAGAAAATAATGGTTATGCCATGGGAACTTCAGTAGACAGAACATCAAATGTAACTGAACTCTATAAATCAGGACTATCTTATAATATTCCATCAGAGCCGGTAGATGCGATGAACGTTATCAAAGTTCATAGGGCAGTAGCAAAGGCAGCGAAGAGAGCACGAGATGGTGAAGGACCAACATTATTAGAATTTAGAACTTATAGATATAAAGGGCATTCTATGTCAGATCCTGCAAAGTATAGATCGAAAGAAGAAGTTGAAAGTTATAAAGATCAAGATCCAATAGAACAAGTTAAAAAAATGGTGTTAACCAAAAAGATCTTAAAACAAGATGATATAGATACTATTGATCAACAGATAAAAGATCAAGTAAAAAAATCAGTTGAGTTTTCTGAGAATTCTCCTTACCCAGAACCCGAAGAGGCTTATAATGATATTTACGTACAAAAAGATTATCCATTTTTAAAAGAGTGATAAATTATGGTCAAAATTAGAAAGCCAAAAAAAGAAAACGATAATATACTTCCAATTGAAAATACAGAGGCATTAAACGATACTCTAAACAAGTCTGAGGAATTTATTAATAATAATAAAAATATAATTTATTCTGTATTGGGAGTTATTGTTCTTTTAATCCTTGGGTTTTCTGCTTTTTCTTACTTTAAAGAAAACCAGAACAATACCGCTCAAGAAGAAATGTTTCAAGCTGTTTATTATTTTGAAAAAGATAGTTTAGTGCAAGCACTTAATGGTGATGGAAACAATTATGGTTTTCTTGAAATAATTGATGAATATAGCTTATCTGACGCAGCTAATCTATCTAAATTTTATGCGGGAGCGTCATATTTGAAATTAGGAAACTATGAAAATGCGATAAAATATTTAACGGAATTTTCTTCTTCCGATCTATTAATACAAGCAAGAGCGTACTCACTAGCTGGGGATGCTTATGTAGAAATTTCAGATTTAGAAAATGCAGTTTATTACTTTAAAAAAGCGTCTAATGAAAATCCAAATGAATACTTTACCCCAAACTATCTACTAAAGCTTGCGCTTGTATATGAGGAAATAGGTGATCTAAATTCTGCATTAGATACGTATGAAGAAATTATAGAGGATTTTAAAAATTCACCTGAGTATCAAACTTCTGTCAAAAATAAATCTAGAATTGAAGGATTGCTATTATGAGTTTTCATTCACCTACATTCAAAAGATATGATGAAAAGGAATTTGAAAATTGTAAAGTAGGGATTATAAAATCATCTTGGAATAATCAAATAACAGATTTATTATATAACTCCTCTTATAATTTTCTTTTAGAATCAGGAGTTCAGAAAAAGAATATTATTTCAAAGGAAGTTCCAGGCAGCATGGAATTAGTCTATATGTCAAACTATCTAATTTCTAAATATAATGTAGATGGTGTCATAGCATTGGGTTGTATTATAAAAGGGGAAACTGATCATGATGTTTATATATCAAATGCTGTAGCAAATGGTCTAGTGAATGTGTCAATTCAAAAAGAAAAACCTGTAATATTTGGAGTATTAACTACAAATAACTTAAATCAAGCTCTTGAAAGATGTGGAGGAAAACATGGTGATAAAGGCCTTGAGTCATCACAAAGCCTATTACAAATAATAAGCTCGTGTAAAGATTAACTTAGAAGCATATTTTGTAAAACATATGCAGCAGCTCCACAAAAATATCCTACAACAGCATAAATTGTTATTTTCTTCATATACCAGAAAAAAGGAATCTTTTCAAGCCCCATAATAGCAACACCTGCAGCAGAACCTATGATTAAGGCACTTCCACCTGTTCCGGCACAATATGCAAGAAACTGCCAGAATAAACCATCTTGAGCAAAGAAGCCTGCCCCACCAATTTCTAAAGGATACATTCCAATTGCAGCAGCAACCAAAGGGACATTATCTACAATTGCTGATAATAGACCTATAATAAGACCAATCGTATAAACACCATTATTTGTATCAGTTCCAATCTCGTTATCTAAAAATACTGCCATTTGGCCAAGTTGGCCTGCAGCTTGAAGACTTCCAACAGCAAGTAAAATTCCTAAGAAAAATAATAAGGTTGGAACATCCATTTTTTCTAATGCATGGTATGCAGAAAAATATCTTTTATCTTCTTGATTGTCTTTTCTGTGTAAAAGATCAGTCAGAAGCCATAAAAACCCTAAACTTAACATCATACCCATAAAAGGTGGATAATGTGTAATTGACTTAAATACCGGCACAAAAACTAATCCAGCTACACCGCTATAAAAAACAATATTTCTTGTTCTGTCTGTTGTGTGATGAGATACTTCCATTTTATCAGTATCGGGTCTCGTAAATGTACCCTTCACCTTTGGTGACATAATGATAAGTGGCACAATTAAACAAACTAAACTTGGCATTATTAACTTAGTTATTACTTCGTATGTGGTAATTTGATCTCCTATCCATAGCATTGTAGTTGTTACGTCTCCGATTGGAGACCAAGCTCCTCCAGCATTTGCAGCTATGATTATCATTCCTAGAAAAAACCACCTGTCTTTCTGATCAGCTATAAATTTTCGAGTTAATGAGACCATTATTATTGATGTTGTAAGGTTATCAAGAAGAGCTGAGAAGAAGAATGAAACAAAACCAAGAATCCAAAACAATCTGAGCTTACTTGTTGTTTTTATCCTATCAGTAACTACCCTAAAGCCTCCATGTATATCAATTATTTCTACAATTGTCATTGCTCCCATCAGAAAGAAAAGGATACTTGATATTTCAGATAGTATCTCAAATAATTGTACTTCAGTAACATAATGCTGTATTATTTCTGTTGTTGATTTACCAACACTTTCAGTTGTCTGTACTATTTCATCCGGATATATATTGGAAAATTCTTCTTCAGCGTAATTTTTTATATTATCAAGTTGCACAATTTCTTCTTTACCAAAAACATAAATTGTCCAACAGAGAATTCCAGTTATTAATGCAATTGCGGCTTTATCTACTTTAAGTTGATGCTCTACAGTTATACAAGCATATCCAATTACAAAAACTACAATCATTAATTCATACATATCTATATAATTTTATTATCTAAAATTAGACCAGAGGACGATGAGTTAGTTGAACCCGTTACTGAATTTTCGATATTCTGTTTATCTAAGAATCTTAATAATCCAAGAAACCCAAAAACTATAGCCTCTTTAAAAATAACTAATTTTTTATTTGGTACGGTATATTTGGTGTCAAGTTTATTAAAAAGGTTTATTTTTTCTATCAAATGCTTATTAAAAGCACCACCTCCTGTAACTAAAACCTTAGCTCTTTTGTTTTTTATGTTTTCATTTAATTGATATGCAATATGATCTATAAAAGTATGTAACACATCAGCTGAACCTAAACTGTTAAATAAAGGATAATAGTTTTTTTTAATATATATTAAATCGAGACTCTTCGGACTTTTAATTTTATTGTATGATAATTGATTTAATTTTTCAAACAGTTCAGGGTTATTTATTCCCTTTTTTGAGATTTTTCCATCTTCATCAAATTCATGACCAAGCCTCTTTGAAAACCTATTCAAGATTATGTTAGCTGGACATACATCATAGCCAATAATATCTTGAGTTTTTAATAAGCTAATATTTAAAATGCCTCCAATATTGACACAATAATCATATTCACTAAATAGTTCTCTTTCTCCGAATGTAACTAATGGAGCCCCTTCACCTCCTAAAATCACGTCAAGTTCTCTAAAATTAAATATTACAGGAAAATTAAGAGTTTTATATATTAAAAAAGGATTTCCAATTTGATGATGAATTTTATTTTTGGCATTATGAAATACAGTATGGCCATGAGATGAAACCAAATCAATGCTCATTTTTTTTTTACCTATGAATTTTTTAATCTCCTTTGCAATGAAATCTCCAAACTCTAGATCCAATACTTTTAATTCATATCCACTTAGTTTAGAGCATCCTTCAAGTTTTCTCTTTAAATCAATACCATAGTTTATTCCTTTGCAGTCGATTAATTTATAATTCCATTTTTTATTACTATACCAAAAACTACAAAGTGCTAGATCAAGACCATCACATGATGTCCCTGACATTACTCCTATCACATTATATTTTCTAGCTTTCATGAAAAAATTAAATTTTTTATTTATGAATTAAAGAATGCATCTTTGCATTCAACAAAAAAAAAAGAATGCAAATAAGTAGCTTTAAATCGATTCTAATATACTTTTTTTTTCTAAGTAATATAACAATTGCACAGGTTACTACACCTTTTAGTTCGCTAATACCAATTGGTGAAATCTACGATAACTCATTTGCAAATAATTTGGGTATGGGAGGTGTTGGTATTAGTAATGGTTCATACTGGCATCTTAATAATCAAAACCCTGCAGCTCTGGTATATAATAGGTTCACAACATTTGAGATGGGGATAGCATCCGATGTAAGGCAACTTGTAAATAATCAAACGAAAGACATTTCTGGTAATGGTAATATTAATTATATTGGTTTTGGTGTTCCAATTATTAAAGGAGGAAAGTGGGTTGCTTCATTTGGATTTAATCCATACAGCAGCACTAATTACAAATTATATTCTGAAAATTTAATTTTTGGAGTTGATGGAAATCCAACATCAGCCCTAGTCAATTATAATTATGATGGATCAGGTGGACTAACTCAAATTTATTTTTCAAATGGAATTAAATTAAATAATGAGTTCTCATTTGGATTTAAAGGATCGTATATATTTGGAGAATTATCTAGTAATATTTCATCTAAAGTCTCAAATGAACCTCAGTTCTATTCTAACCTTTTTGAAAAATCTTCATTTAATGATAATACATTTTCAACTGGTCTTTTTTATAAAAAAGAAATAAAAGATGACAAGTTTATAAAGATTGGATTTACTTATGATTTCAGTACATCCTTAGAGTCAAATAGATTCTCTCAACTTGAAAGAAAAATACCTAATTCATTGACTGTATTAGTAGTCGATACTATTTATAATGACAAAATATCACAATTTAATATTCCGTCTTCTTTAGGTTTCGGAGTTTCATATGAAATTATTGATAAACTTTCTTTTGGGTTAGAGTTTAGAACATCATCGTGGAATAATTCTAGTGGTTATTTCGAGAATCCATTTAAGAATTATAAAAGATCTTATCAGATATCCTCAGGGATAGAAATTATTCCTGATGCTGAGAATGTAAGTAGTTTTTTTAGAAGAGTTACGTATAGGGGTGGTTTGTTGATTAAAAAGTCTCCAATTATTATAAACTCAAATCAGTTTAATACAACAGCTCTTACATTTGGATTGTCACTTCCAGTCGGATCTATTTCCAGAGTAAATATTGGGATTGAAACGGGAAAGAGAGGAAACATCAACAAATTATCAATAAAAGAAAATTACTTAAAGTTTATTGTAGGAAGTTCAATAAATAATGTTTGGTTCATTAAAAGAAAATTTGATTAATTTTATATCATGAAAAAGTTACTTTTATTATTAATCTTTATAGTTTCAGCTTCAGGTGTTATTGCACAGCCAGGTTGGAATTGGCCCGAAAATAAAGCTCAGGCAGAAGAAAAAAATGTTTTATATACAGATTATCTTAAACAGCAAAATTGTGAAGCTGCTGTCGAACATTTAGATTGGTTAATTGAAAATGTGCCTAATTTACATGTATCAATTTATCAGAATGGAATTAAAATTTATAGATGTTTAATAGACAAAGAGTCTGATCCTGTTAAGAAAAATGAACTTGTAGATAAAGCTTTATCTCTTTTTGACGGAAGAATTGAAAATTTTGGAAGAGAAGCCTATGTTAAAAATAGAAAAGTAACTTTTGCTTATACGTTCTACAGATCGGATAAAAGTCAGTATGAAATGTTATTCAACATGTTCAAGGATGCATTTGAATTAAACGGAAATAAAATAGGAAATAGTAATGTTGTAGCATTTATGGATATTGTGAGAAAACATAAATTAACCTCTAAAAGTATTTCTGATGATGAGGTTTTGGAATTGTATGATATGATTTCTAAGACTATTTCTTATAAAATAGAAAATGATGCTAAGAATGAAGAAAGATATAATAAATATCAAGATAATGTTGATAAACTTTTAACTGCTACTATCACTGTTGATTGTAATTTTGTAGAAAATACATTAGGACCCAAACTATTGGAGCTTTCTGCTGAACCTACTGATGAAATAGCTCAAACTGATTATGAAACATTAACTCCCGTTGATATTAGTTATTCAGATGAAGTTATAAATCTTGCAAAAAAAATATTTCAATTGAGTATTACGGGAAAGTGTACATCATCTGAGATTGCACTAGAAGCTGCTAAAATAATGTTTACTGCTGAGAAGGATTTTGCTGTAGCAAAATTTATATCTAGCAGAGAACTTTCATCAAAAAACTATGAAAATTCACTGGAATATTGTGATGCTGCAATTGAATGTACTGAAGATAATTCACAAAAATCTGAAATGTATTTGAGAAAAGCTCAGGTATATCAGGTTATTGGAAATAAAAGAAAATCTAGAGATAATGCAAGGAAATCTATTTCATTAAATACTAGTAATCCTGATGCTTATAAGTTAATCGGAAACCTTTATATGTCTTCATACGATGATTGTAGGGAAGGGAAAAGCCGGGTCCAAGATAGACTAGTATTTATTGCTGCTTATAATATATTTAAAAGTGGTGGATTAACTTCTCAGGCAAATCAGGCTAGGGAGCAGTTTCCGTCAATGGAAGAAATATTTAATGAAAATCTGGAAGTTGGAGAGTCAATGAATACGGGTTGTTGGATCAACGAGACCGTCACATTGAATAAGCGATAATGAAAAACTTCAATATAGATCAGTTTATATCTAGCGTACCTGTTCTTAGGTTATTTGGAAAGAATCTCGCTTTAAATGCAGGTATTGCTTTTGTTATTCAAGATTTTTTAATTCCTCTATACTCAGGATATATCCTCAATATAGTTATTGGCTTAGCAGTATTTGGCATTACTGGTATTACATATTGGTATTATATTTTTAAATCAAAGAAAAAGAATTTTGCTCATTTTTCATTTCAATTATCTATAGTCTGTGTTATACTATCAGTAATGGTTGGAGCTTTAAGTTCAGTTTCTAAAGCTTTATCCTCGGATGATAGAGGTATATTAGCTTCCAACGTTGATTTTGTAGCTGATTTACAGGATAATACAAACATTTATAGTGAAGATATTCAGTCCTTGGGTAGAGATATATCAAAAGTTTCAAGTCAATTTTCAGAATTACAAAATGATCTTTCAACCTTATCTGAGCAAATTTCATCACAACTTACAGAAGAAGGAAGTACATTGGATGAAAATGAATTTTTAGAAAAAATATCATCTCTAATCGATGAAAAAAGTTTGACAGGCGAAACTGTAGTTGTTAACGATGATGATTCAGAGGAAGTTAAAGAGTTAAAGAAAAATTTAGAAATTGCTACTGAGCTTCTAAGACAAGTGACCCTTACAAACGTTAATCTTCAGAAAAGAGAAGAAAAAGTATCAGAATCATTAAATTCAGACAGTATAGTATACTACATTGATGATTTAAAAAATGATGTAAGTGATTTGAGAAACTTTTCTTTACAATTACTTGCTAATACAGCCTTAGCAGATTCAAGATCTGAGCTTAATACTTTTAAAAATGAGACAAAAAAGGATCTCGATGAATTTAAATCATTTACTTCAAAAGAGATAGAAGAAATTAAGGAGCTTTCTAAAGAAATACTAGATATATATAAAAAAAATCCTGGTAGTTCTGATAATAACCTTTCCAAAGAACTTAAAGATTTATCTAAAGAAATGAAAAAAAATAGTTCTGGAGGAACATCTTCAATAGATGAGAGTTATTTTGAGGAAATAGTTGAGACCTATCAAGATCTTGCAGAAAAAATAGAGAATAGTTCAGTACAAGATGACTTAAAAGAAATAAAAAATGAATTAGCTTCTCTTTCAAATAATGCTACAACATCATCAACTATTGACCCCGAATTAATGGAAAAAATCCAGGGTGTTTCTTCAAGTAATGTAAGTGATAATGCAGCAGATTTATCTGAACTTAAATATTATATTATAGAATTAATGAAAGATCAAAATGAGATTAGGCAAATCGTAAAGGAGTTGAGAGAAATTCTTGAAAAAAATGAAGAAAATTAATATACTAGTTTGTGCTACTATATTATTATTTTCTTGCTCATCAAAGAATATTGAAAAAATTCAGGTAGAATACGAAGGTCCAATAATTGAGATAAAAGACCTTAATACCTTTTTTTCAGATTCGGCTCAAGTCAGATTCAAATTAAAGTCAGATCTTTATCAAGTACTTATTTCTGGTGAAGAAATTTATCCAAATGGATTAAAAATGGATATCTTTTCAAGAAATATAGATTCAGTTTCAGCAATTTTTAGTGCTAGTCATGTAATTAAATATCCAGACGAAAATTATTATAAAGCTGTAGGAGATGTAATTCTTTTAAATATTAATACCAATGATGAACTTAGGACAGAGGAATTATTTTGGTATCCTAATGACGAAAAATTTATTTCTGAAAAATTTGTAACTATTAAGACAGGTAACGAGGTACATTCTGGAGAAGGCATGGTATCTAATCAAGATTTTTCAGATTACGAGATATTAAAACCGTCTGGAGTAATTGAGATAGATGAAAACTAAGTATTTAATTTTAATTATATCAGCTGTTCTTTTCTGTTATGCTTTATTTCAAAGTTTTAATGTTGGCATTATCAATTCTTACCCTTTTTTTATGTTATCCATTGTGTTTTATTTTATCTATAATTTATTAAAAAATAGGTAATAGTCGACGGAAGAAGGCACGAATGCCATTTAAAAATAGCTTTTACCTGATTAAATGTATTTATGTTTTTTTTATGAAGAATGTAAATATTTAGTTATAAAAAAATTAATTTTGGCAACCAAATTATAATATATGGCAATAATAAGTACTCTAAGAGATAAGATGGGTAAGTTCCTTGTAGTTGTGGTAGGTTTTTCTATTGCTGCTTTTGTTTTAGGAGACATCCTTGGTCCAAATAGTTCTGTTGGTAATCAGAACCCAAACATTGTTGGAGAAATTAATGGAGAAGAAATTGATCTAGTCAGATTCAACTCAATTTTTGAGCAATTATCTTATAATTTTTCTTTAAACAATGGCAGATCCCCCAATACTCAAGAAATTGTTGGTATTCGTGATCAAGCTTGGGAAAAGTTAATTAATGATATTAGTTATGTTGATCAATATAATGAATTGGGCATAGTTGTTACAGATAAAGAATCTGTTGATATGGTTCAGGGGGATAATATTCATCCTATGATTCTTGAGGCATTTACTGACCCAAGTACTGGAGTGTTTAATGTTGATAATGTAATAGGATATCTTCAAAATTTATCAAACCAGCCAGTTAATCAACAACAAGCTTGGTTTTCATTTGAATCTAATTTAAAGCCAATGAGATTGAGAACTAAGTACGATAACTTACTTAGTTTAACTACTAATGTGAATTCTCTTCAGTCAAAATCTGAATATTTCAATTCTTCAAATACAAGAGACCTTTCATATTATTTTGTTCCTTATTACATGGTGCCAGACTCCTTGTTCACAGTTTCTAAAAGTGAAATGAATAATTATTTAAGAAAGAACAGTGACGACTATAAACAAGAAGATAGTAGGGCATTGAACTTTGTATATTTCCCTTTAGAATCTTCAGGAGAGGACTCGGCTTTTTATATTTCTGAAATTGATAAAATTACAAATAGCTTGAAATCTGGAGAGATAAACGACTCAACATTTGCTTTATTAAATTCAGATGGATTTAATCCTTATGTCCGTTTTAATGTAGATCAACTCCCTACTGAGCTTGATAATAAAGAAATTGGATATGTTTCAGATATAGTGTATAAAGATGGAGGTGTACTTGTTTATAAACTTTCTGATATAACTGATGATGAAAAATTTAAGGCAAGAGCAAAGCACATTCTATTAAGGTTTAATGATCAAAATAAATCAGAAGTAAGGTCCGAGGCTAATAGAATTTTATCTCTTCTAAGGAACGGAAGTGACTTTGATGAGACAGCTCGTACTTATAGTGAAGATGGTTCTGCATCTGTTGGTGGAGACCTTGGTTGGTTTACCGAGGAAGTAATGACTAAACCTTTTGAGGATGCTGTTTTCTCTAGGTCGAGAAAAGGTTTGATTCCAAGAATAATTGAGTCTGATTTTGGATTTCACATAATTAATGTAACTCAACCTAAAACAAAGAAGACATATATTGTCACTACAATATTTAAACAGTTAGTTCCTAGTGATAATACAAGAAACAATATTTACAGATCTGCTGAAATGTTTAAAATTGATGCATCTCAATCAAGTAATAATTTTGAAGAAATAGCTAGTGAAAAAGGATATACCTTACAAACTGTTTCTGAACTTGATAAAAATTCAACTGTAATTGACAATTTGCAAGAAGCACGTAATGTAGTTATTTGGGCATATGATGATTCAAGGGATGCTGATGATATTTCTGAAGTTATTGAATTAAATAATGGATACGTAGTAGCTCATCTTGATGATATAAAAGATGAAGGAACAAAAAAATTGGATGACGTTGAAAATTCTGTAAAAAAGAAATTATTAGATGATAAAAAGTTTGAGTATGTAAACGATTTACTTAAAGAATATAGTTCATTGGATGACTTGAAATCAATTTATGATAAAGGTGAAATTTATAATATGTCTAATATTGATTTCAATACTAATTCAATTCAAAATGTTGGATTTTCTCCTGAGGCCATTGGAGTTGCTTTTTCTTTAGAAGAGGGAGAAATGACAAGACCAATCAAAATAGATGATGGAATCATTGTTTTAAGTTTAAATAGTATAAGTCAAGCTGATTCTCTGAATTCTTATTCAGATTATGGGATATCATTACTTCAAGCAAATAAATTTACCTCCTCACTAAAGGTAGATAATGCCGTTAAAGAATTTTCTAATATAGAAGATCTAAGGTATAAATTTTTCTAGCACATGAAAGGCTCAGAAAGTTTTAAGAAATCTCTTGAAGAGGAGTATAATTTTCCTGCATCCTATAACTTCAAATTTATAGTAGCCACAGAATCAAAAAATAAAGTAATTAGTCTTTTACCTGACGCTGAACGATTAGAAAAAAAGTCTAGTAATGGTAAATATACATCTGTAACTCTAACATCAGTAATGAAAAATTCTTCTGAAATACTTTATATTTATGAAAAAGCTTCAAAAATAGATGGAGTTATTTCATTATAATTATGTGGATAGAATCAGATAATAAATTAATTAGAGAGTTTAAGTTTAATGATTTTGAGGAAGCTATATCTTTTATAAATAAAGTAGCTGAAATTTCTGAAAGAGATAATCATCATCCTGAAATTTATAATATTTACAATACAGTTAAACTTTCATTGTGTACTCATGATAAAGGCTCAATTATAACAGATAAAGATTATAATTTAGCTCAAAAAATAGATGAATTATTATGAATAAAAGTCATGTGTTGAATATTGTGCCTACACCTATCGGAAACTTAGAAGATATTACATTGAGATCTCTAGATACATTAAAAAATTCAGACTATATTTTATGTGAGGATACGCGAGTATCTAAAAAATTACTAAATAAGTATAATATAGAAGTTCAGTTAGTTTCATTTCATTCTTTTAACGAGCATAAGACTGTCCAAAAACATATTAATCAAATTCTTGATGGGAAGGTCGTTTCATTAATATCTGATGCCGGAACACCATCAATTTCTGATCCGGGTTTTTTAATTGTTAGGGAGTCAATAAAAAATAATATTGAGATCAATTGTTTACCAGGAGCAACTGCTCTAATTCCTGCAATTGTTAATTCAGGTCTTTCATCAGAGAGATTTGTTTTTGAGGGTTTTCTTCCTACAAAAAAAGGACGAAATAAAAGAATAAAAAATTTAGTAGATGAAAAGCGATCAATAGTAATATATGAGTCTCCTAAAAGAATTTTAAAATTAATAAATGATCTAATGGGCTTCTTAGGTGAAGATAGAAAGGCTTCAATCTCTAGAGAATTATCTAAAATTTATCAAGAAAATATTAGGGGTACTTTAAAGGAGTTATATGATAAATTAGAAAATATAAATATCAAAGGAGAGTTTGTAATAGTTATAGATGGTAAAAAAAAATAAACAACTTTTTTTAATTATTTTATTATTTATTATGTCTTTTTCTATTAAGGCAAATGATGAAATACAGTTTTCAATTATAACAATAGGTCCATATGAATCTGAATTATATAGTGCATTTGGTCACAGTGGGATAAGGTATGTAGATAAAAAAAACAATATTGATCATTTCTATAATTACGGAATTTTTGATTTTAATCAGCCAAATTTTTATGTAAACTTTTTAAATGGCAAACTCCTTTATATGGTTGCTAAATATGATTACAGG
>Ga0255759_10001482_pt1 | contig 20920 bp, 21 predicted proteins | sample 101ome_20_FD_179959 | JGI IMG/M metagenome (GOLD analysis project Ga0255759, IMG submission 179959) | Coastal salt marsh microbial communities from the Groves Creek Marsh, Skidaway Island, Georgia - 101404AT metaG (version 2) | ecosystem: Environmental > Aquatic > Marine > Intertidal zone >...
TACTTCTTATGTTGGCTAGTTGATTTTGTGGCTCATCACAGCTAAAAAAACTTATGCTGTATCTTTCTTTTTGAAAAAAATAAGAATCATCAATTTTTATGACATTGGATGAATTATCAAATTCACTGTTACAACTAATTAATAAAATTAGTAAAAAACTCTGCATCAAGCGTATTAACATGCTTTAATTATAGAGAACTTATAAATAATTATGAAAAAAATTCTTTTAACATTTACGATCTTAGGTTTCTTGAATGCAGAAACACTTATTCATACATCCATTTATATTGATGGGGTTAGCGACAAAGAAAAGAGGAATGCCTCCATAGTTATCGGTGACGATGGTCGGATTAAACAAATTGCCAATGGTTTTCTAAACATAGATGGTTACAACTATTACGATTTAAGAGATTACACAGTTCTGCCAGGTCTTATGGATATGCACGTTCATTTTGGACAAGAATATGTCTCCAAAGCTGAACGTGAAACCAAAGTAGAAAGAGAATATAGCGCTGTTAGAGCAGTCCAACATGCCAAAGTAACATTAGATGCAGGGTTTACAACTGTTAGACAGGTTGGTGATATGGGCCTTGTAGCTATTTCTTTAAGAGATGCAATTCAAAGAGGATATGCAGAAGGACCGCGTATCTTTTCTTCTGGAAAGAGTTTAGCAACTACTGGCGGTCATGCAGATCATACAAATGGAAGAGCAAAAGATGACTACGTTTATCCAGAACCTGAAAGTGGAGTTGTAAATGGACCATATGAAGTTTTTGCGGCCATACGTCAAAGATATAAAGATGGAGCTGACGGCATTAAAATTACGGTCACAGGTGGTGTTTTGAGTTTAGCAAAATCAGGTGATAACCCACAATTCACTCAGGAAGAAGCCAATGCAGTTGTAGCAGCTGCAAAAGATTATGGTTTTTGGGTAGCAGTACATGCACACGGTGCAGAAGGTATGAAAAGGGCTATAAAAGCAGGTGTTGATTCAATAGAACATGGTACATACATGGATGATGAAGCAATGGATTTAATGATAGCAAATGGAACCTATTACGTGCCTACCATATCTGCTGGTGAATTTGTCGCCGAGAAATCCAAGCTTGATAACTATTTTCCAGAGATTGTTAGGCCTAAGGCAGCAGCAGTTGGACCACAAATAGGCAGTACCTTTGGTAAAGCTTATAAGCGGGGTGTAAAAATAGCGTTTGGAACAGATGTTGGAGTTCAACCGCATGGCACCAATTGGAAAGAATTTGTTTATATGAAGCAATACGGCATGCCAGAAATGGCTGCTATCAAATCAGCAACTATGGAAACAGCTAAACTCTTGGGCATTGATAAAGATTTAGGCTCATTAGAAGTTGGTAAAATTGCTGATATTATTGCTGTTAAGGGTAATCCCCTCAAGGATATCAGCGTCATGGAGAATGTGGCGTTTGTTATGAAAGAGGGAAAAGTTTATAAAAATTGAATAAAATTCGTCTTGTCTTGGGAAATCAATTGTTTCCCAGGACAAAGATTAATCTTGATAGAAAAATACCTATCTTTATGTGCGAAGACAATGGTCTATGCACATACATAAAACATCACAAATCTAAAATTGCTTTGTTCTTTTGCGCAATGCGTGAATACAGAGATGAACTTATATCTGAGGGGTATGAAGTTATCTATAAAGACTGTAATGTCAACTTCACAAACTCCTTCACAGACAAGTTACACAATGCTATTAAACAACTAAAGATCAGCACTATAGAATGCTTTGAAATTGAAGATAAAGTATTTGAATCTGAAATAACTCAATTCTGCGCTGCAGAAGAAATACAACTTAACTTCATACCAAGTCCAATGTTTCTTGACAGTAGAGACGCATTTAAAGCTTTTGTTGGAGCCAAGAATTCAGTTTTACATGGTAATTATTATAAAAAACGTAGAAAAGAATTAAATATTCTTATTTCTGATGGCCAACCTCAAGGAGGGAAATGGACTTTTGATGAAGACAACAGAAAAAAAATCCCAAAGGACTATAAATTACCAAAAGAATACAAGATTGAGCAAAGCAGATACTTTGATGAAGTATCACAATTTATTGACAAAGAGTTTGCCGATCACCCTGGTGAGCTGAACTCCATTATGCCCTATTCCTCTAAAACAGCTAAAAATTGGTTGTCACATTTTTTAAAATATAAGTTTAACGACTTTGGCCCATATGAGGATGCAATCTATGAAAATGAGCATTTCTTATTGCACAGTGCACTAAGCTCTTCTTTAAATATAGGAATCATTACACCAGATATTATCATTGAAGAGTCCTTGACATATGCCAAGAAAAATAACATCCCTATAAACAGTCTTGAAGGATTTATCAGACAGATAATTGGATGGCGCGAGTTTATCAGAGGAATGTATCAAAATTTCTCCACTAAAATGGAAACCTCCAACTTTTGGCAACATACCAATAAAATGAATGATAAATGGTATGAAGGCACAACAGGCATACCTCCACTGGATGATGCCATTCAGGGTGCACAAAAATATGGCTATACCCACCATATAAATCGATTAATGGTTTTGGCTAATATAATGAATCTCTGTCGTTTGGATCCTAAAGAAATCTATAAATGGTTTATGGAAATGTTTGTTGATTCATCTGATTGGGTCATGGTGCCAAATGTCTTTGGAATGGGTACATTTTCCGATGGAGGAACTTTTTCAACTAAACCTTACATTTGTGGATCAAGCTATATGCTAAGAATGTCTAATTTTTCTAAGGGTGAATGGTGTGATGTTGTAGATGGACTTTACTGGAAATTTATTGAAGATAATCAAACCTTCTTTGCTGCCAACCATCGTTTGTCTTTAATGATAAATGCCTTAAATAAATTAGATGATACTCGAAAAGAAATGATTTTTGATAAGGCAAATACTTTTATTAGATCCGTTACCGAATGATTGTTAAAGACGATATTGGCCTTTATTGTGCTGCTGGCAACTTTTATATCGATCCATTAAAACCCTGTGAAAATGCACTAATTACCCATGCTCATGCCGATCATGCTAGACCTGGTATGACCAACTATATCTGTACACATGCAACTAAGGACATAATGAAACTTCGTATAGGACACGAATTAAATATTTCATCGGTTGATTATGAACAAGAGATTACGTTTGGTAATGCTACAGTGTCTTTTCATTCTGCAGGACATATTTTAGGTTCAGCTCAAATTAGAATAAAGGTCAATGATAAGACAACTGTCATCACTGGTGATTATAAAGTTCACAGCGACGATACATGTGATGCTTTTCAACATATCGAATGCAATACATTTATTTCCGAAGCTACATTTGCCAATCCAAAGTATGTTTGGACCGATTTTAATAATGAAATTGAGAGAATTTATAACTGGCATCTTGGAAACAAAAAAAATACCGTTAACTCTGTATTGTGTGCATATTCGCTAGGTAAATCGCAAAGAATCATCAATGCACTTAATGCTAAATATTCAGTAAATATATATGCCCACGACAATATCCGCAACATCAATAAGATATATCAAAACTACGGAATTTCTAATTTGGAAACTAACAGAATTAACGAAAATAAAAATATGACTAATGGGATAATTGTTATTCCCCCAGGTGCAAGAAAATCCAATTTTTTAACAAATATAGGTCCTTACAAAACAGGTTTTTGTAGTGGTTGGGCAATCAATAAACTGGATGAATATGATGAAGGGTTTAAAATTTCAGATCATGCCGATTGGCACGAATTGATTTCTGCAATAACTAAATCCAAAGCTAAAGAGGTTATCCTGATACACGGCACTGGCAATGTTCTAAAAAAATATCTAAACACTAAAGGCATACAGATTTCAGATTTCACTAGATCCAATATTAAAGAATCAACAATGCAATTATCGATGTTCAATGAATAAAAAAGTCTCAGATAGGGCAATGCAGCTATCCTATTCCCTTGGCATGTTAGTGGTAATAATTGTATCGATTGCTGGCTTTATCTATTTATTGTCTTTAATTATTTGATGTACTTAAAAAAAGCTTCATCATCAACATTGCCACCAGAAATTGTAATCAAAACATTTTTCCCTTCGATTTGAATTTTATTGCTTAAAATTGCCGCGAGACTAACACAACCGCTTGGCTCAGCTTTAATATTAAATTCCTCGTAAAGATATTTCATTGCATGGCATACCTCTTCATCAGTTACCGATAAACCTGCTGCACAATTTTGAAGATTTATTGGAAATGTGATTTCTCCAGGAATTTCAACTTCAAGTGCGTCACATATGGTTGTTGTATGATTTTTTAACCTAGTTCGTGTTTTGTTTTTTAGTGATATTTGTGTGTCATTGCAGCTAGCAGGCTCAACAGGGTAAATTTCACAATCAGGAAAAAAATGCTTAAATGCAATGCTTGTTCCTGCCACCAATCCACCACCTGAAGTGCATGAAAGAACAATATTTGGAATTATTTTTAGGTCATTAAAATATTCACATGCCTCGATACCAAAACTACCCTGGCCAGCAATGATATATGGATTATCAAAGGGCTTTACTAAAGGAAAATCTCTTTCCTCAGATAAGTTTAATGCTATCTCTTCACGACTTTCTATGTGACGTTTATAAAGCACTACCTCTGCGCCATTAGCTTTAGTCTTTTCAATTTTATTTTTGGGTGCATCTTCTGGCATTACAATTATGGCTTTCATCTCGAAGATTTGAGCTGCTTTTGATACACCTTGAGCATGGTTTCCAGATGAAAATGCAACAACGCCTTCAACACCCTCCTCTTTTAATTTACTAAGAGCAGATAGTGCACCTCTGATTTTAAAAGACCCTGTAAGTTGTTCAACTTCATTCTTTAAGAATAGATTTGCATTAAAAGAGTTATTCAAACGTTCAGAAGTAACGATAGGTGTATTAACTAGATATTTAGAAATTCGTTGATAACTAGCCCTTAGATCATCAAATTTAACCACATACGTAGTTTAAACTAAATATATCGTATATATAATAAAGATATGAACTCAAAACAAGCATTACAAACGTTTGGTCGATCAGGCAATCCTATGTTTTCAAGTAAAACTTTCTCGGAAACTATCATTGAAGGTCAAATTGATCAAATGACATTGCAAGGAACTGTCAACAAAGTTGGCATTAGTCTTCTGCTCGTACTATTAACTGCCTCCTACACATGGAGCCAATATTTCTCATATGGACCCTCTGCTATAACAGGTTACGTATGGGGAGGTATGATTATTGGCTTTATTTTTGCCATGATCACTATATTTAAGAAAACGTGGGCTGGGATTACCGCACCAGCTTATGCAATTGCTAAAGGTTTTGCTCTAGGTGGTATCTCGGCAATGTATGAAGCACAATTTGGTGGCATTACTATTCAAGCTGTTACTCTTACTTTTGGTACATTGTTTGCTCTATTATTTGCATACAAAACAGGCATCATTAAACCAGATGAAAACTTTCGTCTTATGCTTTTTGCAGCAACTTTTGGTATTTTCATTACCTACCTTGTCAACATAATCATGGGTTTTTTCGGTGCTAGCATCGGTTTTATTCACTCTAATGGTACTTTTGGAATATTATTTTCATTAGCCGTTGTGGCAATTGCAGCGCTAAATTTAGTTTTAGATTTTGACTACATTGAACAAGGTGCTGAACAAGGCGCACCCAAATATCTTGAATGGTATGGGGCTTTCTCTTTAATGGTAACTTTAATTTGGTTGTATCTTGAAATACTAAGATTATTATCAAAAATTAGAAGCCGTTAATGGATACAATTCTTTTAATTATTTTGGTCCTGCTTATCCCTGCAACCTATTTATTATTTAATTTAAGAGCAGGCAAAAAACAAACTGAGCGGTCAAATAGAATAAAGTGGAAACACAAATGAATGGAGCGAGTGAGGGGGTTCGAACCCCTGACCTCAACCTTGGCAAGGTTGCGCACTACCAACTGTGCTACACTCGCTTATAAGAGCATAAATATACTCTCTCTGTTTTTTTGTTTCAAGCTTATTTCATTAGTAGTAACATGTATGAAATGAAAAATTTGACTAAGTTAATTGTTCTTCTCTTATTTTTTACCAACCCATTATTTGCAACAGACGGTTATAAGATGGCATTTGGGTCTTGCCTTCACCAAAACTACCCTGCTCCCATCTGGACCGCAATAAAACAAAATAATATCGATAGTTTTTTTTTCCTTGGCGATAATATCTATGGCGATACACCATCGGGTCTACCTTGGAAACTAAAATCATCTTATGAGCTTCAAAAGAAAGCGATTCCCAGCTGGGTTCAATCGATAGAATTATATTCAATTTGGGATGATCATGATTATGGAAAAAACAATGCGGGTGCAGATTATAAATATAAACAAAAGGCTGAAAACCTTTATTTAGATTTTTGGAATGTACCATCTGACGATGAAAGAAGATCACGCCCAGGCACATACTACGCGTCTATTAAAATAATCAACAATAATAAAGTATTGTTTGTCGGCTTAGATACCAGATACTTTAGATCCAATATTCAAAGAGTTAAAGGAGTTCACCTGCCTAATCTTGAACCGTCAGCGACAATATTAGGCGTTGAACAGTGGGATTGGCTCAAAAAGACCCTCACTATTGATCATGATCTTTTAATACTTGCTTCATCAATACAAGTAATCCCTACAGAACATAGATTTGAAAAGTGGTCTAATATACCTGCAGAAAGAGACAAACTACTAAAGTTATTAACTAATCATTCAGCTCCAACGCTTATTATATCTGGCGATAGACACAGAGGTGGCTTATATCAATATGAGAATATCCTAGAAGTGACATCCTCTTCACTAAATCGTAATTCCTCGCAAAATAGTGAAACCGATGCATTGTTATTGGGACAAACTTACCCTCAAAACAATTTTGGACTGTTAACAATTGATAGAAACTTTCTAACTGTAGAATTAATTGATAAGGACAATAATACATTAGAATCGGCATCAATTAGTTTCTAAATCAATCTAGAAGTAGTTATAATGGCCTCATTATGAAGAAACCAACAGAAGCGCAAGTCCACGACGCAGTCCGTACGATGCTGGCTTGGGCTGGCGATGATCCATCAAGAGAGGGTTTAGTTGAAACTCCAAAACGAGTTGCTGAAGCATATAAAGAATTCTTTGCTGGCTATGAGACTGATCCTGAGGAAATTTTAGAAAAGACATTTGAGGAAGTTGAAGGCTACGATGAAATGGTCCTAGTTAAAGACATTAGAGTTGAATCTCATTGCGAACATCATATGCTACCCATAATTGGAAAAGCACATGTAGCTTATATTCCAACCAATCGTGTAGTTGGAATAAGCAAATTAGCAAGAATTGTTGATGTTTATGGTAAAAGATTACAAACACAAGAAACTATGACAGCGCAAATTGCAAATGCCATACAAAAAGTTTTAAAGCCAAAAGGTGTGGCAGTTGTTATTGATGCCTATCATCAGTGTATGTCTACCAGAGGTGTTCACAAAACTGAATCCTCTACAGTAACAAGTTCAATGAAGGGTGTATTTAACGATAACGTTCGTACAAGGAATGAATTTTTAAACCTAATTCGTCTGCCCAAGATTTAATTTAATCTTGAAAATAGTCTTAGCATCAAATTCCGAGATAAGAAGAAAGATTGCTTCTACCTATACTTCAGATATTGTATTTACATCTCCTACAATTAATGAAGAGCAGCTAAAAAAACAATTAAGTGATCTTGCTCCTAATGATTTATGTTACGAGCTAGCTAAAGCTAAGGCTCTAAGCGTATCTGATTATGAAGATCACATAATATTAGGCTGCGACCAAATCTGTCTATTGGAAGATAAGATTTATTCAAAACCTTTAAATAGTGAGGCTGCATGTAATCAATTAATGGAACTGAGCAACAAAACTCATTTTTTAATTGGCAGTTATGTTTTTTGCAAAAACAAGGAAGTGATCTATAAAGAGCAAATAACAAGTGAAATGGCAATGAGATCATTATCAAAACAAGAAATTGAGGACTACATAAAATTAGATGAACCATATAATTCATGTGGGGCATATAAGTTTGAAGAAAATGGATATAAACTTTTTAACAGTGTAACTGGAACTTTAGAAGCCATAAATGGGTTACCAATTGAACTTTTATTAAAGAATTTAAGTGAGCATGTATAGAGTCACAAAAAAATTTGGTCATGACAGAGGTTACTCCTGTGCATTTCGCCAATGGAATGCACAATCGGATTGTAAATATATTCATGGCTATAGTTTGGCTTTTGAAGTTGGATTATCTGCAAACAAATTAAATGAGCAAAACTGGGTTTATGATTTTGGTAATTTTAATTTCCTAAAAGAATGGTTGCAAAATAACTTTGATCATAAATTAATTCTTGCACAAGATGATCCTGAATTAGATGAGTTAGTAAAGCTTAATCAGGTTTCCGCTAATATTGTCATTGTGCCAAGAATAAGTTGCGAAGCATTTGCTCAAATGACGTATGATTTTATTGATGATCATATCAAGTCTTTAGGACATCAAATTATGGTTGAATACGTTACTGTTTCAGAACATCAAGCAAATAGTGCTACATACAGTAAATGACAATGAAACTATACAACAGTCTTACTAAATCAAAAGAAGATTTTGTACCGATTGATAAGGAGCACATACGAATTTATTTTTGTGGTCCAACCGTATACAACAAATTGCATGTCGGAAATTTCAGAGCTGCTTTAGTAGGAGATTTACTTTCAAAAGTCCTTAAAGGCATATACCCAAAAGTTACTTATGTCTCCAATATTACAGATATTGATGACAAAATTATTGCAGCCAGCAAGGAGGCAAATTTATCTATCGATGAGCTGACTAGCAAATATTTTCAACAATACATTAATGATTCATCTTTGCTTGGTATTTCTGCTCCAGATAAACAACCTTTTGCAACTGACTATATTCCATCCATGATAAGTTTTGTTGAAGTCTTGCTGGATAGAGGGGCTGCTTATGAAGTGAATGGTAACGTTTTATTTGATACCACTACATTTTCACAGTACGGAGTTTTATCGGACAGAAAGCTTGAAGAACAAATTAAAGGTTCTCGTATTAAAGTTGAAACATATAAGAAGAATTCAAATGATTTTATATTGTGGAAACCCGCTTTAGATAATGAAACAGGCTGGGAATCACCTTGGGGTAATGGGAGGCCAGGATGGCATCTAGAGTGTTCTGTAATGTCTCAGGAGACACTATCAGTACCATTTGATATTCATGGTGGAGGAAACGATCTTAAATTTCCTCATCACGATAATGAAATTGCTCAAACTTGTGGCTTTCATGGGACAGAAGATCCGACATCATTTGCTAAGTATTGGGTACACAATGGATTCTTAAATTTACAAAATGAGAAAATGTCAAAATCTGAGGGCAACGTTATTTACTTAGACGACTTATTAACTGATTTTAAAGGTAACGAGATACGTCTTGCCCTTTTATCCTCACACTACAGACAACCCATACCCTGGTCTGAAACCTTGCTAACACAATCTGCTTCAATCCATAAGAAAATATCCTCTAAGCTTCAAAACTTTGATCATATTGAACCTGCGTTTCATGTAGATTCCGAAGTTGGTAAATGTCTGTTGGATGATTTAAACACCCCTCTTGCTCTGTCTGTGTTTCAAGAGAAGGTGGCTAATGATAATCAAAACATCAACCGGGAAGTAGCAACATATAAATATATATTTGAGGGTTCAAATCAAGATAACTCGATTTCTGTTGAGGACATTAAACTAATTGAACAATTAATTACACTAAGAAACCAAGCAAGAAAAAATGGTAATTACGAAGAAGCTGATAAAATCAGAGATAAATTAGATAAAATGAAGGTCTCTATTAAAGATATTGATGGTAAAACTGAATGGACGAAATAAATATAAAACTGCCTGATGGCTCAACTAAACAGTTGCCACATAATTCAAATGGCTTAGATTTAGCGAAAAGTATTGGTGAAAGACTAGCCAATGATTCTATTGCTGTGGTGGTCAATGGAGAACAACAGGATTTACTAGATCAGCTGAATAATAATGACGAAGTATCAATTATTACTAAAAATTCTCCTGAAGGCCTCGAGATTATGCGTCACACTCTGACAGCACAGGTTCTTGCATCAGCCATAAAGAATCTATACCCCAAAGCACAATTAGCTATTGGACCTACTATTGATAATGGGTTTTATTACGACTTCTTAAGCCCAGAGACTATTTCAATTGATGATTTACCAAAGATTGAGCAAGAAATGAAGAAAATCATAAATGAAGGTTCCAATATAACTAAAACATTGCATAGCAAAAAATCAGCTATTGAGGAATTTACTGATATCAATGAACCATTTAAAGCAGAAATAATTGCTGAATCAGATCAAAAAGACAATTTTCAAATTTATCTGCAAGAAGAAAGTGGATTTATAGATCTTTGCCGTGGACCTCATTTAAGATCCCTAAAGCAGATAGGACAATTTAAACTTACAAAGGTCTCAGGTGCGTACTGGAAAGGAGATGCTAACAACACCATGCTTACTAGAATTTATGGAACAGCATGGAATACAAAAAAAGAGCTGGATGCTTATCTTACACAAATTGAAGAAGCCGAATTAAGAGACCATCGTAAAATTGGTAAAGAATTGAAGCTCTTTCATTTCCAAGATGATGCTCCAGGTATGGTATTTTGGCATCCAGATGGGTGGAAAATTTATACTGAACTTGAAAGATACATTAGAAAAATGCAATCAGATTACAACTATCATGAAATTAAAACACCACAAGTAGTTGATAGAAAATTATGGGAAAAATCAGGGCATTGGGATAAATACCGAGAAAATATGTTTATAACCGAAATAGATGAACAACATGCGAATGAAAAGCGCACCAATGCTCTTAAACCAATGAATTGCCCATGTCATGTTCAAATTTATAATCATGATCTTAGGTCCTATAGGGATCTTCCGCTAAGACTTGCAGAATTTGGTTCATGTCATCGGTACGAACCATCAGGCACAATGCACGGTTTAATGAGAGTTAGAGGTTTCACCCAAGACGATGGTCATATCTTCTGTACCGAAGATCAAATAATGCAAGAGACAGAAAAATTTATAGAACTGTTATCAAAAATTTATTCTGATCTTGGATTTAACAATTTCGATATAAAACTTTCAACACGTCCAGAAAATCGCGTTGGATCGGATGAGATTTGGGATAAGGCTGAAAAATCACTAGAAGATGCCATTAAACACCTCGGGCTTAATTATGAAATTGATGAGGGTGATGGAGCATTTTATGGTCCTAAGCTTGATTTTGTTCTTACCGATGCTATTGGTAGAAAGTGGCAATGTGGTACTTTCCAAGCAGATTTTAATCTTCCCACTAGATTAGATGCAACCTACATTGGGGAAGATGGTAATAAACATGTCCCAGTTATGATGCACAGAGCCATACTTGGTTCGTTTGAAAGATTTATTGGGATTTTAACTGAAAACTACAGTGGAAATTTTCCTCTTTGGTTAACACCAATCCAAGTTGTTATTTGTACAATAACATCGGAGGCCGATGAATACGCTAATTCTCTAAGTGAATCTTTATTAAGTAACAATATTAGAGTCCAATTAGATACTAGGAACGAGCAAATTAGTTATAAGATACGTGAACATAGTGAATTAAAAAGACCTATCATCATTGTACTTGGTAAAAATGAAGTCTCAGATCAAACAGTTTCGATACGAAGGCTTGGCTCAACTAATACCGTATCTCAAAATACGAATGACTTTTTAACTTCAATACTTGAAGAAACCAAGTCTCCATTGGATTGATGTCCAAATTAATTAACTTCATCTTTATTTTACCTATTAAGATATATCAAATATTGCTATCACCTTTGATTGGGCCAAGTTGCAGATTCAATCCAACTTGCTCTCACTATGCAATCCAAGCAATTACCAAATATGGTGCTCTAAAAGGTTTATATCTTGCTTTAAAAAGAATTATTAGGTGTCATCCTTGGGGTGAATCAGGAAACGATCCAGTGCCTTAAATATGAAATTCAATAGGCTTATTGGCTTTATTGATTAGTTCACCCTCTCGCATAACGGTTTGTCCACGAATGATTGTCATTACAGGAAAACCAGTTACTTTTTTATTATCGTAAGGAGTCCATTTAGACTTTGAAGCCTGTTCTTCATTAGTAATAATATGTTTTATTTTAGGATCAACTATTGTGAAATCAGCATCGTAATTCTCTTTGATAAAACATTTATTTTTAATCTGATGAACTCTTGATGGGCCATATGCCATTAGGTCAACTAACCTCTCGTAAGATAACCTGCCTTCATGAACATGATTTAGCATAATTGGAATAAGCGTCTGCACTCCAGGTGTTCCACTTGGCGTATTTGGGTAGATTCCATTTTTTTCATCCAAGGTATGTGGTGCATGATCAGATGCAACTATATCAATAGTTCCATCACTAACCGCCTGCCATAAAGCATCCTGGTGTTCTTTTTCTCTAATTGGTGGATTTTGTTGAGCAAGAGTTCCATAAATCTCATAACATTCAGGTGCATGGAGTGTTAAATGATTAGCTAGTACCTCAGCACTCGCTACTGATTTATGATTTCTTAGAAAGGCCATTTCATCTTTGGTTGTGAGGTGAAGAATATGAACACGCCTATTGTGTTTTGAAGCCAATGCAACAATTCGTTTAGTTGCACTCAAACAACTTTCAACGCTTCGCCATTTATTATGCATAGCAACATCATTGCTATCACCAAGGATAGTAATTTTGTTAGTGTTCATTATGTGCTCATCTTCAGCGTGCACTGCTATAACTCTTTGACCATTTTTCACTATCAATTCAATTTCTTCATCTGTGGCAGACAGTAGATTACCTGTGCTTGCTCCCATAAAAATCTTAATACCACATACACCAGGCAGATTCTCCCAATCTGCAAGTTGCGATGAATTTTGAGCTGTACCACCAAAATAAAAGGCAAAATCAACATAAGAGGTTTCTATAGCTTTGTTGATCTTAAAATCCATAGCTTCAGGGGTAACAGTTAGTGGATTGGTATTTGGCATCTCAAATATACCAGTCACACCTCCTAATGCTGCAGATTTAGTGCCAGTTTCTAATGTTTCTTTATGCTCACCACCAGGTTCTCTAAAATGACATTGTGTATCTATTAAGCCTGGAAAAATAAATAAGTTGGAGCAGTCTATAATTTGGTCAGCTGAATCGAATGAACCAAATCCAACAATTTTTTCATTTTTTACAGCAACATCAGTAATTTCCCTTTTATCTGGAAAAAAGACAGTTCCATTTTTTAGAATCAGATCGTATAGCATTTTTTGAATTATAGCTTTGATTCCCTTTTATCACGAAAAAAAGAGGACAATAAATCAGCAGTTTCTTTCTCATAAATATGAGAAACATGATTAATTGATTTTAGATTATTATGTGTACCGTTAATTATGCCTCCACCCTTTTGATCTTCGGCGCCAAAATATAAAGTGTTAAAGTGACATTTTTTTATGGCGTAGGCACACATTGGGCAAGGCTCAATCGATACATAAATATCACAATCGTCTAATCTCTTGGTATCACGCAATTTCAGGGCTTGATTGATTGCCAATAATTCAGCATGCCCTACCGGTGAATCGGTATTTGCAGCCTTAGCGATTATTTCATTGGTTAAAGTGTTAACTATTAAGGCTGCAATCGGTATTTGATTGTTTTTAAGGTTATTTTTCGCTTCTTTTATCACCAAGCGCATATTTGCATAGACACTAGCACTAAGCATTTACAAGAAATGGATTTGTTTGTCGCTCAACGCCAATATTGGTTGGTGCTCCATGCCCCGAATAAACTTTGTAATCATCATCAAGCGTTAATAAGTTACTTTTTATTGAATCAAGCAAATCTTGATGATTCCCTCTGGGTAAATCAGTGCGCCCTATAGAACCTTGAAATAGCACATCACCAGCAATGATGATCTTATAATTATGGTTAATTAATACAATGTGGCCTGGGGTGTGTCCTGGACAGTGAGCAATCTCTAGTTCTTGATTACCAAATGTTAGCGTATCGCCATGCTCTAACCATCTATTTGGCTCAAAGGCCTGTGCTGCAATGCCATACATTTGACCTTGTAGTTCTAATGAATCAAGTAAGAATTTATCATCTTCGTGTGGTCCAACAATATCAATATTTAAAATTTCAGCTATTTTTTTAGTGCCGCCAGCATGATCTATATGCCCGTGCGTCAAAACTATATATTTGATATTGAGATTGTTGCTTTTTGCAACATCTAAAATCTTTTCAACTTCATCGCCAGGGTCGACCAAAATAGCTTCAGATGTTTCTTCACAAGCTAATATTGGGGCATTTTGTAGAAATGGTGATATTGGTGTTTCAATCACGCGCATAGTTCTAGGATCTAAAGATGATGCGTTCATCATCAAACATGACATAAGTAATGTAGATTGCCACTAAGGAATACAGTACCGTTGATCCAAGAGTAACTCCATAAAGCATCCAATTTATATTTTCAGCAATTAGTGCATTGGTATGCAATGCCAAGCTATAACATGGAATTAACGCACCAATTAAATCTATTTCTAAGCCAGGATTGATTAAAGGCAAGTAAGCTGGTGCAAAAAACACTAGCATCACATTGCCCAATAATAAACCAGCCTCTTTGGGATTCTTTGAATAGACTGAAATTGCCAGCAATAAGGCTCCCATGAATATACTTAGAGGTATTAAGAGGACAAATATTCCTAAAATAGCTACCGGGTTAACAATAGCTGCAACAATATTAAAGAATGCCTCTGGTAAGTTATCACCAAAATATAAAAATACTATAAGTAGTGGCACTATAAATCCAAGTGTTGAAAATATCGCTGTAATGACAGCAGATCCAGTTATCGCAAACATCTTGCCGATGATTATTTCGAGTGAGGAGATATTGGTAGAAATTAATGTTTCCATAGTTCCACGTTCCTTTTCCCCTGCTCCCAAATCAATGGCTGGATACATTGAGCCCTGTAAAATATAAGCAATAAATAAAAAGGCAATGAGTGCACCAATAATGGTTCCTGCAAATTCTTTATCGGTTGTTAAATCGTTTTCATTTATCACAAGCGGTTCAAGAAATTCTTTCTCAATGCCCAACTGATCTATTCGTTCTTGGAGCATTAAATCTTCGTAAACAGACACATTGTTCATTAATAAGGATTTAGCCTGCGAAAAAGTATCAAGGTCTTTAGAAAAGATATTTATTTCAGTTTGTTTTTCAGACATATCAGATTGATTCAGAGTATTAGGAAAACTTATACCTATATCAATTTCGTCGTTTTCCATTGCCAAGACCAATTCCTCTTCGCTATCAATAAGATTTAAGTTAAAGCGTTCTGTATTAGATAAATCAGAATAAAGCTCGTTATTAGTGTTTCCCTGGTAACCAAGATCGTAGATTTTTACACTTTCCTCTTGTGCTACAGAGCCCATATACCAGACGATTGCTCCGATTAGCAGTGGTGTTATGAAAGTAGGCACAACAACAGTTTGTACAATCGTTTTTGTATCTCTAAACAGATGTCTAATTTCTTTAAGTACAAGAATTTGCCATTTAGCCACTAGTAATCTCCGTGAATATTTCATTAAAGCTATGGTTAGGTTTTTTTGCTTGGTACTCTGAAGTGGTGCCATCGAATAACTTTTTACCCTTAGCCATTACTACAATTTTATCTGCTATGTCTTTAACCTCACCTAGTTGGTGCGTTGAAAAGATTATGGTTTTACCTTGTTGTTTGATTGAATTGACTAGGTCCATAATGATTGATTGCCCGGTGATATCAACACCAGTTGTTGGCTCGTCTAATATGACCACATCTGGATCATGTATTAAAGTGCGGACAATTGAAGTTTTTTGTTTCATGCCGGTACTCAAATCAGCAATTTTTTTATTTAAATAATCATTCATATCAAGTTGACTGAATAACTCTTCGGCTCGTTTTTTATAGGTTTCTACTGGTATTTGGTTAAGTTCAGCAAAAAACCTAATGGTCTCAAATACAGTCAATCGATCGTACAACGATGTGTTATTGGTCATGTAGCCAATATTCGACTTTACTTTGTGTTTATCTGCCCTGACATCAATATTATTAACAATAGCCGTACCTGAGGATGGCTCTAGCATTCCTGCTATCATACGAAGGGTTGTCGTTTTACCACAACCATTGGGTCCTAAAATACTTAAAACTTGGCCTTTATCTAGAGTGAAAGACATATCGTTGACGGCGAAGAAAGACTCTTTAACAGCACCAAAAAATCCCTTTTTGCCAGTATCTGCTTTAAAGGATTTATATAAGTTGCGTACTTCAATCATGTTAAATCTTTGGTAACTTTTCTAAATATAGCTAAAAAAAGTATAACTACAAGTGAGCCAATAATATCGCCCATTACAAATCTAATGCTAATCAGTGGTGCAGCTTCACCATCGCCAAAAGTTGGATAATAGGCACCATTACCGAGACCATTAAACAATGAAGAAAAAATAATAAAAATAACTAAATGTTTCCAATTTGTGTTTTGCAGATTGCCAAATGGTTTTAATTCAGCATCTAGTAATTTAAAAAATCCCCAAGTAATTGCTATTGCAGAAGAACTAATAAGAACACCCATACCGGTTCTATCAAAGATTTCAAATGGCCAAATGTAAAACCAACAAATGTATTCAGCAATGATTATACCAAACAGTGCCCAGGGCCCAAAATACACTACGGGTAGTACTCTTGCAGCATGAGGCAGAAACAAAAGACTACCAAGAGCAAGCGCATTAGAAGACAATTCGATAGGAGTGATAAAAATAGTCCAAATGACAAACAAAAATAAATAAAAGGCTATGGTAAAGCTGAGGATTTCGAAGATTTTATACATTAGTTCCTTTTTATATCAAACGCTGACACCATCAGCATACAAAATACAAGTATAAATATAGTCCCGGTGACATCACCTACAAAGAACCTGAGTGATATTAACGGATTGATTATGTTCACATCAGTTGAATAGAAGGCGCCATCGAGCAAACCGTTAAGTAGTGAGCAAAGCAGAATAAAAAGAACTAGATGTCTCCAGTTGCTAAGCTTAAGTTTACTATCAAATGAAATTTCTGCATCCAAGTATTTAAATACTGCCCAAGCAAATAAAATAGCTAAATAAGAAATTAATAAACCTATATTTCTGGCTTCATAAATATCGTATGGCCAGAAAAAATTCCAAGCAATTAGCGAAGATAGAAACAGTGCTGGTATTGTTTTAATACCAAAAAATAGTACAGGAAGAATTCTACCTGCTGCCGGCAAATAAAGCAGACTGCCAGAAGTTTGGAGATAATCTTGTTCAAGAGGAACAATAAAGACAACCCAGAAAAAAAATGTAGTGAAATAAAATATGCTAGCAATGATGCTATCTCTAAGCCAAAATTTCACTTAGATTTGTGGTTTTAGCAGGAAAGAACGCTTATCTTCAGTTGAACCTTCAATTAGAAGCACATTTTTCTGAACTAACTTACGGATAGTTTTGTAAACAGTTGAACGAGACTTGCCTGAAGCTTCTACTGCTTTAAGCATTGTACATTTACCCTTCTCTTCTATTTCTTGAATAATATCGAAGAAAATTGAAAACTCTGTTGGGTTGAAATCATCAATTCCTAAGTCAGTGCCAACTGAGTCGAGCATTTTGTTAAGATGTACAATTTCTTTTGTTAGTTTAGACATATATTTAGTGTACTTTAAAAATACATTCAGTCAAAGTTAAACAAATATTGTAGTTTCATGTAAATCTGTGAGCCTTCTCTGACCCAGGTGCCTTCAATATCTTCTTGATTTATGGTGCCCCCGATATAGAAAATAGTGGCTGAATCTGGCTGCCACTGGAATAAAGCTTGAGTATAAGAATCATTGTTAAAATCGTTGTATTCATGCACAACTCTTATGAAAGAATCTTTATTAAATTGATAGGTAGCACGAACTGAGGTGACATAACCAGCAAAATAATCTTCCTTAGTAATTTGATCTGAAAGTGAGTTATATCGATATTGAAGTCGAACATTAAATTCATCAGTAAATTGGTAACGTGTAGATAGATTGTAGTTTTGTCTATCGCCAATAGATGGAGTATCAATATTTCGTGCAATGCCTTCACCAGCAGAATAGCCTAATCTAAAGTAGAAGTTGCCAGATGGTGAATAGGTTGCATTGAAATTGTAATCTGAAAAGTCTTTAAAATTGTATTCCTCAAACATCACTTTTACATTGTTTTCATATCCAAATCCAAATTCCATTTGATTGGCCAAATCAAGATTAAAGTTAATGCCAAATTCTTGTTGCAGAAGTTGATTGTCATAGTTGTGAGATACGCTGGCATTAAATCTAGCATTGGCTGAGCGTACTAAACCTGTACCTCTATACTCATACCTTTGCCACAAATCATCTCTTATCCAATTGTTTTCGGTAGTAAATCCTAAATCCGTACGAAATTCAGGTGATTTAGTCGCACGTTGGAAGTAAGTAAACCAATTTTCAGTACTTCTAGAAAAGGCAACCAAACCACCGTAGCCGCTGAAGGATTCGCCATCTAATCGGTAAGTATATTTATCTGTTTCAGCTGTAGTTGTTATTAAATCGCTTATAGGTTCTTCGGTGTCACTTTGAGCTAGCTCAAAACGAAATGCATGTTTACTATCAAGGATAAATAAACCTCGAGATACATAATTTCGACCATAACCACCCTCCTCATATTCCCTATTTGTTGCTAAAAATGTAAGGTATTGGCCATTGTCTCTGTTGTAATTGTAACTAAATATATTGGCATGACTTTTTCCCAGCAATGCTGAATAACTACGCATATTTCCTGGCACAATTAAAGGTGTACTTTGATCCTCTGCATCAAGAAAATAATAGCTGTGCGTATCTCCTCTATTAAATACTTTTAATGCGTAATCGGGTGAATTTATTGACCTTGTGTAGACTGCAGATAAGTCTGTTCTAAGAAAATCTGCACCCTCGTTAAAAAAGATTCTGCGTTCAGGATAACGCAGAGCAGTTGTAGAATTAACATTTATCTGACTTTCATCAGCCTCAACTTGTGAAAAATCCGGATTAATGGTGAACTCAAAAGTATTATCGTTTACCTCATAAATACCATTCAAAGATATTTCAGGATCTACTTTGTCTGTAACCATTGCACCTGAATCATCTCTAAAAGACCTAGAATTAGCTGTTAGTGATGGAATAAGTCGTTTTTTTGATTTCTGACTAATATCGGTTAATTCATAAAAATATGGCGATTGGCATATGAGACAACCTTTACCAGCAATAACTTTATGACTAAGGTAACCAGACTCAACGCCCTTGTTATATAGTTTTCTATAGAAAGCAACCTTCCAACGTTTTATGTCTGTATCTTCGTAATTGATAGATGAAAATGGTATTTTAAGTTCAACGTCATAACCGTAATCTGTGAATTGTGCTTCAGCTTCAAATTCAACGTTGTATGAGCGTTCGGGCTCTCCAATCGGACCTTCTTTATAATCCAAAATGCTGCCATAGGGGTTGGCTCCAAAACCAATAAAATATCTGCCATCGCCATAGGTATCCAAACCAAATATTACATGGTCATTGGTGTAGAAAATACCATCACGCGATCTAACTTGAGCTCTAATAAATTCTTTATTGCCATAAACTTTAAAACCAACGTAAAGATAAAATTCATCGTGCATAACATAGGCATCGGTTTGGTGCTCTGCTGGAGTGTTATAACTGGGTCTAGTTTCAACATCAATGCTATATCTAACAGCATTTTGCCATTCATCTTCATCAACCAAACCATCAAACTGAATATCAGAAAATAATAAGAATGGAATTAATAGAAGTAGCCCTTTGAATTGTTTCATTATTTTGTCAACGCTTAGTATAGGTAAATAATTTTAAACGTTAAGTAAATGTTTAAATTATTTAAGATTTTTCTCAATATTATTAATAACTTCTTTTACACAAGCTTTTTCAGCTTGATCTGTAACAGAATTAAGCAATTCCTTAGCATTGGATAATTCTTTTGTAGCATTGGGCCAAGGACCGTCTTGATTAAACCTTTGATCAATTAAATTATGACAATGTTGAATAAAATCTTGAGGTACATCGCCAGGCATAGATTGAGAGCAAATACGCCAGGCAAATTCTTTATATCGCTGTTCTGGAAGGAGATTAATCACCCTTAACTTTTCATCTAATGTTGTGGCTTGATGAAATTTATTAAAAGCATCGTAAGTTGCATTGCTCGGAAATCCACCTGAATAGAGCTGTTGTTCATAACTATAGTTATCGTATTGCGGCATTTCTTGTGCAGTTCTGAGTTCAAAGAGTTTATCTACAAAATTTTGGTTGTCATTTAACTGTTCAGCGCGAATTAAATAATTATCATCCAGGACTAAGTCAACACCATCTTTTTTAAGAGAACTATAAGCTACAGTCGATTGTGTTTTCCCTAATTTTATCCACTTTATAGGAGAATCCTTAGAGTTAAAAAGAGCTGATTCTAATTCACCTAAACTCATATGAATGTAATCATGTGGATCAAAATTTAAGTTAAATGTTGGTATTTCATGGTAATCATACATGTGTGAAGACAGAGCAGTAAAAGGATAATAATTTCCAAACCTGGTAACATTTAAATGCAATAGATTTTTTGTTAAGCAGTCTTTGTGGTTGGTTTTGCTGCAACTTGAGATGGTTTCTTGATAAAAAGTTGGCGCAATGCC
>Ga0255759_10001483_pt1 | contig 20914 bp, 19 predicted proteins | sample 101ome_20_FD_179959 | JGI IMG/M metagenome (GOLD analysis project Ga0255759, IMG submission 179959) | Coastal salt marsh microbial communities from the Groves Creek Marsh, Skidaway Island, Georgia - 101404AT metaG (version 2) | ecosystem: Environmental > Aquatic > Marine > Intertidal zone >...
CACTCCCCGTTTCCGTCGTCGACGCGTTCGTCGCGAGCGCCGCCGCCACCCGTCTCCATCGTCAACGCGTTCGCGATGAGTTCCGTCGCCCGTCGCAACGCCTCCGCCGCGTGCGCCGTCGCCCGGCGCGCATCCTCCGCCGTTCCCACGGGCCCCATCTCGCCCGTCGCTCGGTCGAAAACTCTCCGCGCTCGCGGCGCCACGTAGTGGGGCGGACGGAACGCCGCCCGATTGGAGCGCGCGTTCGTTTCGTTCGTGTTTCGTTTTTCATCGATCAACATCCCGGCATCGATGAAAACCCCGATTGGGCGTGTCGAAGGTAACCTTTCAAAGTACCGATCGTTTCCGTGTGAACCTCGAGCGCGAACGCGAGCGTCGAACGTGGTCGATCTTCACACCGCGACGCCAACGGACGAACGGACGGACGGATTGGCGACGCCGTCGAGAGCGGACCGAGAGATTGATTGATCGACGCATCCGTCATGTCGTCCTCGCGCGATGCCCCGACGACGACGACGGGGGGCGCCGCGCCGGTGTACGTCAGCGCCCTTCCCTCGCGGTCGACGAGAGGGAAGCGCATGTCCGCCCTGCTCGAGGACGAAGACTCGGCGGACGAGGCGTTCTGGGGCCAAGACGCGTTCGCGGAGGAGAGCGGGGACGACGAGTACGAGAGCGAGAGCGAGGAGGTGGACGTGGTGGATGACGATTTTCACGACGATGAGTCGAGCGAGAGCGAGGGGGAGGTGTACGTGGCGAGGGAGCGGACGAGCAAGGCGTTGAAGGCGCCGGAACGGAAGAAACCGGCGACGACGACGGCGGCGGCGGGTGGAGGGGCGGCGGATAGACGACGCGGGACGGCGGCGGCAGCAGCGACTGGGGTTAGTGCTGGGATGAGCGGTGGAGCGGTGGTGAACGACGGCGCGGCGGCGGGTATGGGCGCGATGGGTACGGACGTAGTCGGCGAGTACGAGCCGCGCAAGACGAAGCGGTCGACGGCGCAGGCGATCTTACAGAAGAGCGAACAGATGCGGGCGGAGCGGGCGGCGAAACCGGCGCCGGAACGACAAAAGGTGGAGTACAGGCAGCTGACGCAGGAGGAATTACTCGAGGAGGCGAAGGAGACGGAGTATTGGAACTTGTTGGATTTGGAGCGGTTGCTCACGCTCGAGGCGGAGATGAAAAAGAAGCCGTCGACGGATAAGAAAAAGTACGAAGGGCCGTCGATCGTGCACAAGAGTTCGATCAAGGTGAACGGAGGTGTCACTGTGGTTGAGCTGGCGCGCGGGGCGGAGACGCCGACGCCTCTGCGTCAGGCCGCGCCGACGCCGCCAAAGCCAAACGTGTGCGTAATCACCGGTCAACCGGCAAAGTATAAGGATCCGCTCACGGGAATGCCTTATGCCACCATTGAAGCGTTTAAAGAGGTTCGAAAGCGTTATCCTCCGATTGAAAAGAAGCCGGACTTGGTTGAGGAACCGACGGCGGCGACGACGACGACGACGACGCAAGCGCCACAACCCATCATCGAGGTGAAGATTGAGCCTCCGGTGGTACAGCCAACCGTCAAGGGATTGAGAGGCAAACGGCGAGGCAAACCGTCTGCATCGAAACTATCGACACTTCCTTTTAAGACGCTCAAAGAAGAGCCCGTCGTAGCAGACGAAGTGATGACTGATGCGATTTAACAAATTTGAACGCGTCGTTTTTCGCATTCACAAATTTCTACGCCGAGGGCGTTATAGAACGCCATCGACGACTAGTCCATAGGTACAACATCTTGTTTTGATATATCATACACTTCATAGTCACGCACCGCTCACTCTCGCGACTGCACGCGGTTTAAATTGAGCTCCTCGAGCTGTGTTAATAGGTCGGTCATTTCCGAGAGAACGGCGTCCTGACGTCGCTTTATTCGAGACACCATTTCGAGCGTGTCGTTTCGTCGTTTCTTCGCAGCCGTCGAAGGCGAGTGCATTACCACAGAGCTTCGCATCACGCCTCGTTTTCGCATCGCATCGAGCTGGCCCGCCGTCACGTCTTCGTTCTCGTCATTTTCGTCAATGTTTTTGTTCAGTGGAATGTCGTCAGCGAGCTTGAAGCTCGACAGCGGCCGCATGGTGAGCGAATCATCGACGTGCGGCGACGTCCGAGCGCGATTCTGTAGCGTTATTGCGGGGAGAACTCTTCGCTTGCGGCTCGAGGCGTCTTTCGAGTTGTCGCACGAGCTCATATCGTTCGTCCGCAAGTCGCGATGTGAAGCTCTCAGCGTTGACATCGTGCAGATTTCCAATCGGTTAAAGACGTGTGCGCTGGTAGACGGATGAGGGTGGGAGAATGGTTAGCTCGCTATGATTATGAAATTTAATAACAACTCGCTGCGTTGGGTTTGACTATTGAAATAAATGGCGTCACCGGTGGCGACGATTATGTACGTGGTAGTCGCCAATGTTTGGCTATATCGACATGCCGGAAGTCATGCCACACATGATGAACTTGGCGAGCTTACCCTTGCCAGCATTCATGTAGCACTCCGCGAGACGCTGGTTCACCTTGGCAACGTCGACCTCGCCCGCGACGATTTGGTCGAGCAAGACTTCGCTCTCCTCGCGCGCGAGTTGTTCCGGAGTCTTTGGTCCATCAAACGCGGCGGCAGACGGACCTCGGCGGCTTTCGAGAACCTCCTTGATTTCACTGACAGTCATCCCCTTCCATCCCGCGAGTTCAGTCATCCGCGTCACCGCCTCGGCGCTACCAATCGTCGCCCAGGGCGTTTGAAGCGCGTGACGCGCCGCGTCTCGTGCCTCCTCGCCTCGGCCGAGCTTGGCGTACAAATCGCAAATGAAAACATGTGGCGCGCCCCACTCCCCAAACGTCGATTTATAGAGATCACACGTGATGAGCGCCGACTGTTCATCACCCTTGTTGAGATGACGCCGCACCAGCCCTTCCATGGACGACGGAAACTTGCCCACTTGCGTCGTGACGTACACGTCAAACTCCTTACCCGACGTCTTGTACGCCCCGTGGTTATGCAAGCTCACTCCGACTGACCCGGCCGCCGCCGCAACTTCCGTCTTTTGCTCATCTGACGTCGCTTCTTCCTCCACGATCGCCCGATGCACGTACTGACTCGCATTCTTCGCCAAGAGCGTCAAATGCACCCCGTCTCGCACCGACACCACCGGCGTCGAGTCCTCGCCGTCGTCCTCTCGCATCATCAACCCCACCACCACCTCACCACCACCAGCCTCGTCCGACGCCTTCACCCCGAGCGGGACGACGAGCGGGTGCAACCCACTCCTCGCGTTCGGCGCGCGCAGGGCGTACCCTTGCGCGACGAGCACGCGCAACAGCGCCGGCAGTTCCGCCGGCGCGCGTTTCGCCGCCGCGTCGCGAACGTACTCGGCGTGTCGTTCGCCGGTCGCCAAATCCCCATCGTTCGCCGCCGCGAAGCGCGTCTTCACGTCGCTTCGACGAGCGCCGCGCATCGCATCGCGCGTCGCGTTTCCACGCGTCGACGCCTTTCGGCGCGGCGTCGGAACCGCGGGTACCGCCGCGGGAACCGTCGCGAGCATCGGCATCTTGTGCGGACGCGTCGGCGCGTCCGCCTCGGGACCGACCCGACCATTTCGTCACATTTGACGGTTCGTGACTCGCCATCGAAAATGAAAGTTTCGACGTGTCGATACGTGGATAGACTTCAAAGTACCGGTAACTGTTTATGCGTACAAAAAGTAAAAAATAAACATGCCAGGTGGTGACATTTTGTCTCGGGACGAACCGATGACGTCGTTTCGTTGACCGACCCCGACGCGGGGATACCGACGGCACACTCGGACGCGCGCGCGCGACCGGAACGGCGGGACGAGCAAGCAAAGGGTCTTCGTTGTCTCTTCACTCAGCAGTCTCACCTCGCGAGCAGTTTTTCTTCGATTGCGTAAACGCTGTCGATGTCACCGAAAGTGGAATCGTGCATTTGCTTCACCTGCGTGCCCACGGGTACGATTCAGGTTGTCTCTCAGTGCGGGAGATTTAAGCGGTTCGCGAGACCCGGATGCCAGCCGTTGAATTGTTGCATCGGGGAAGGTGTCGTGGGCGCTTTGTCGACGCGCATTCAGTCTCTGGATGTGAGCGTGGAGACAAAGACGAAGGACAACGTCTTCGTCGTCATCGTCGTGTCGACGCAGTACGCGGTGTTGCCAGAGGATGACAGAATGTACGACGCGTTTTACAAGTTGACGGATTCTCGGGCGCAGATTCGGTCGTACGTTTTCGATGTCGTGCGATCGACGGTGCCGAGAATCAAGTTGGACGACGTGTTCGAGAGCAAGGAGGAGATCGCGAGCAGCGTCAAGGAGATGTTGAGCAAGTCGATGAATGAGTTTGGGTACCAAATTATGAACACGTTGGTGACAGATATCTCTCCGGATGATCGCGTCAAGAAAGCGATGAATGAGATCAATGCGGCGCAGCGTGCGCGTGTCGCGGCGCAAGATCGCGCCGAAGCGGATAAGATTATGGTTGTCAAGGCGGCGGAAGCCGACGCCGAATCCAAGTTTTTGCAAGGTACCGGTATCGCGCGCCAACGTCAAGCCATCATTTCTGGTTTGCGCGAATCCGTCGTCGATTTCCAAGAGAAGATCGCCGGCATCACTGCCAAGGATGTTCTCGAAATGATGATGATGACGCAATATTTCGACACGATGAAGGAAGTCGGTACCCACGGCGGCAACTCGACGATTTTCGTTCCATCTGGTCCGGGTGCCGTCGCCGAAGCTACCGGGGCCATCAGGTCCGGCCTTCTTCAAGCGAACGCCGCTGCGGGCAATTTGTAAACGAATGGACGCGCGTTGCTTCGCGTCGAGATTTTGCATTTACCCCCCACAGTAGTTGTTTTTAGTTGTGTACCACGTTTTCCTGCATTTTTCAACCATGTTATTCACTCAAATTTTATCGATTGCAACTTACTTTTCTAAGATGAGGAGTCTAAGAACATCGGCGCCATGACGAGCGTGATGGTCGCGAGCATTTTGATGAGCACATGGATGCTCGGTCCGGCTGTATCTTTGAACGGATCACCCACGGTATCACCAGTCACCGAAGCCTTGTGAGCCTCGCTGCCCTTCCCTCCATGTGCGCCCGTCTCGACATACTTTTTCGCGTTGTCCCAAGCGCCGCCCGCCGTGTTCAGGAAGAGCGCCATGAGAATACCCGCAACCGTGGCAAACATGAGGAACGCAGCTACCGCTTTTGCGCCCATCAACTCTTGTCCGGTCGCCGCCCCAACGTTTTTAAATACGATCCCCACGAGGACGGGGCTCAGAACCGCCAGCGCGCCCGGACGAACCATTTCGCGAAGCGCGCTCGCCGCGACGATGGCGACGCATCGCGCGTAATCCGGTGTCTCCTCGCGGGTCATGATGCCTGGTTTCTCGGCGAACTGTCGTCTGACCTCACGAACAACCTCCTGGGCCGATCGCCCGACCGCAGTGATGGACCAGGCGGAGAACAAGTACACGAGCGCAGATCCGAGGAGTCCACCGATGAACACTTCAGGAATGGCAATGTCCACCTGATCGAAAGGTTTGCCTGTGAAGGCGGTGACTTCATCCATGTACGCCGAGAAAAGTAAAAACGAAGCGAGCGCGGCGGATCCGATGGCGTAGCCCTTCGTCGTCGCCTTGGTGGTGTTTCCGACCGCGTCGAGTTCGTCGCAAATATCTCTGACGCTATCCGGTTGGTCTGACATCTCGACGATGCCGCCCGCGTTATCGGCAATGGGACCGAAAACATCCATGGTCAGAACGTACGCCGCCGTCGACAACATACCCATAGTTGCCACGGCTGTTCCAAACAAACCACCGATCGGTTGACCGTCAGAATTCGTGATGCCGCTCCAGTTGCCGCACCAGTACGCGCTGATTATCGCAATAGAAATGACAAGCACCGGAGCCGCAGTAGACTCCATGCCGACGCCAATACCAGCGATGATATTCGTACCGTGTCCAGTAGTGGATGCATCCGCGATGACGCGCACCGGTGCGAACTTGTAGTCGGTGTAATATTGCGCAATGAACACAAACGTGTACGCGCAGGCGATGCCGATCAATCCACACAGGTAAAACCACCACCACGCACCCGGATGCTTTGCGGATGCGAGCATGATGCGGCACGCAATGCCGAAACCGACGACGGCGAGCGAGATAGCGACATTGTATCCGCCCTTGAGCACCTTGTACGGGTCTTCACGTCGCGATGACGTTTCGCTCACAGACATGATTCCGACGGCGCTCACTATGCAATCCATCGCGTGGATGACGAGCGGGAACATGATAAAGCCCGTGGCGTCTTCGATTCCGGCGTTCTTTGCCATGGTTGCACCCAGGATCATCGCTGAGATGACCTCAGCGGCGATAGACTCAAACAAGTCTGCTCCACGAGCGGAGCAGTCGCCGACGTTATCGCCGACTAAATCGGCAATCACCGCTGGATTTCTCGGGTCATCCTCGGGGATGCCTTGCTCAACTTTGCCGACTAAATCGGCGCCGACGTCGGCCGCCTTTGTGTAAATACCCCCACCGAGCTGAGCGAACAACGCGACGAAGGAAGCTCCGAAACCGTAGCCTACCAAAGTCAACGGGATTTCATGCACGCTCATGCCTCCGGTGCTGCCGACGTTGAACATGTAAGAAAATACGCTGAAGAGGACAGTGACGCCCAAGACAGTCATACCGACGACAATAAGCGCTGCGAACCCACCGGCACGGAGCGCTACGGTTAACGCCTCGCGCGCACCCTTTCGCGCACTGCTCGCGACGCGGATGTTGGCGCGAACGCTCACCCACATCCCGACGTAACCACTCACGCCGCTGCAAAACGCTCCGCTGACGAAACTGACGGTGGTCAGCGTCGCCATCGTGAACGCCCCAACACCAGCTTGCTGCTGTTCGGGCGTCGTAGCTCTAAAGAGATAGACAAAGAAGATGGCCACCGCTGTGACGGACGCTAGGCGAGAAATCAATCCGTACTGCGTCGCGAAGAACCCATCCGCTCCGTCTCGAATGGCGTCGCTCACTACTCGCATGTCCGGCGAACCCTCATCCACGCTCAACGTCCACTGCGCAAGGTGCCCCGCGAACGCCAGGGACCCGATGCACGCGATGAACACCATCCCGGCGGTCCACGACGTCCGCGTTGCGAGCAAAAACAATACGAAACAAACCCCTCCGGCAACGTACGTCGCCCGCGTCGGATCCTTCGCCACCTGTCGCGCGAGCTGTGACATTGTGCTCGGTCGCGCCCCGAACGATCGCATCGATCCCGTCGGTCCATTCGCGCCGACACCCTTCGATCGATCGATCCCACCGTTGCCTCCTTCGATGTCGTGCATGTGTTCCGAAGATGACGTTCGCGAGTGCGTCGCAAAAGATCGGTTCCGCGGGATCGTCGACGACTGCGACGCAGACGTCGGGTACGGCTGCATGTACGTCGACGTCGACGTCAATCGTCGTGCGCCGTACGACGTTCGTCGGCGTCGTCGAATGTCGTGGATTAAAATTTCGCAACCAGTTTTTGACACAAAAACTGCAGAACGCGGCGCTCGCGCGGTCGCACGGTCTCTCGCTCGGCGGTGCGCGCCGCGTGCGCGCGGATTGACGCGCGCAATGGTACGGTTCAAGAACCGATACCTCGTCGTCGAGGTGAGCTTCAACGACGGACGGACGTTGGACGTCAAAGAGAGTGCGCTGTTGGAGCTGCTCAGAGAGAGCGTGCGGGAAAACTTTGGTGAAGTCGGCGCCGGGCTGACCATGGGGGCGCTGAGCGTCAAGTATGTCGACGCGTTGAGTGGACTGTGCGTTGTTCGATGCGATCGAGAGCGGATGAGAGAGGTGAGAGGGGCGATCACGGTGTTGGAGGGCGTCGGAGGGCGCAGGGCGACGTGGGACGTGAGGCACTGCGGCGGGACGCTAAAGTCGTCGAAAGAAGCGGTTGGGAAGCGAATGAGAGAGATTTTGGGTGCGTTGGCTGAGAGAGGTCGCATCAAACCAGCCGAGGTCGATGGGATCATGGCTTCGCAAAGGAAAGTGCTAGAAACGTTGACCAACTGACTCGGTGTATCATCAAACATGTAATTTTACATTTCGTATACTAGGTCAGAACAGCGACTGCGCGCGTTTCATCAAAGGGCATAGCCGGCGACGTATCACTTTCGTAACGCGTTCGCCCGCAGAGAGTATCCTCCGCGCTCGGTTCATCGAGTAAAAGGACCACGATGGTGGAGCCTCACCATCGGCTGTGTCACGTTGGTCTGCTCCTTTGTGCCGGCATTTTATCAATGCGTCACGCCATTCAACACTGGAATCGTGCGCCTTGGTGAGAGCTTCTCGCAGTAACTTGACCCTTTCCACGAGCAACGTCATCTCTTGACTCAACTCAGCAATCTTTTGTGTCTGAATTTCAATCACCCTGCGCGGGTTGAGATTCCGAGACACAAGCGTCGGAAACGCACTGTACGCGAGCGCATCCACCTGGTGCATGCGATTCGGTGAACCGCTCACGGCGTTGGCGAAAGAAAGAGCCGCCAAGCTCGCAACGACGGAGACGGCGATGACCACGACGACAACACCGCTGACGAGAAGGCCGTGGCTTTGCAGTGGCGACACCAAGAACGACGTCTGCTCGTCTGAGTCATCCGCATCCATGGCTTCGTCTCGTCGCTGGCTCGAAGACTTCCCTCCGCGCATCGCATCTTCGGCAAACCGTAACCAAGCGTCGGCGTCGGCGTCTTTTCGCTTCGGTGAAGGCGAATCAGAATCGCGAGATGCGCCATCTTGGTATTTCCGAGAGTCTAACGAATCGCTTTCCTGCGGCTCAACCTTCGGCCATCCGCGCGAGTTCAGACGAATGAGATCGCTTTCGAGCTGTTCCCACTCGTTTTCTTCATCTTTGACTGCGTTCTCAACCATTAAGCGTCGGAGCATCGATGATGAAGTCGCTACAAAGCGAGTCAGTTACTGACGTCGCCGAGCCAACGCGGAGTGCGTCATCCATGTTTCGCAGCGCAGCGTCAAGGGCGCACTGCGTGCCAACAGCTCGCATGCTTGAATTAAAAAATAAATTCAAGTATCGGAAACGTACCAGAACAAGTCCGACAAAGATGCCTCAGCCCATTCCTCCCATGAACGTAGAGGCGTCGGGCGTATTCGAGCTGTTGAACGCCGCATCGCTAAAATCAAAACCGGGATTTTCCATCTGGAACCGCTCCAACATCATTCGCTTCGCGTCTGCATCGTTCTCGGGCGTCTCTCGCGCGGTGGCGTGCGCGATGAACGGCGCTGTCCACGCCTTGCCGCGGATGGTTTTTGCCAACGAAAAGTGCAGCTCCCCGTCATCCAAAGTCCAAACGCTATCGTCAGCCTTTATGCCGTGCTCGAAATCGTGCTCCAGGTACGGAGGAGTGTTAACGATGCCAACGCGCAAAGACTTGGGCGTGATCCTCACGTCGAGCTCTCTCGCGCGCGCTCCGGAAGGGACTTTAATGTAGACGTTCACTTCTTCAACAGTCTGGTCCCACTCATAGATGACGCGGCCTTGGTGCGAAAACACACGACGAGACGTGGGTGCGATTTTATCCATCGCGCGAGTGCCGCGCCCGGGCGTTGGCTGGACGAGGATTGACGCGAGCGCTGACGCGCGGCGTAATGACGACTCGTCGACGTGAGTTGATTATGCTGATTACTTCTCAACACAGGTTGGTTCAAGGTTAGACTGCCAACGGGCGAGCGCGATGCGGGAGATACACACTAGCTACCTACAGAAAACTACTTGTACAATTACAATACGCTACTATCACTAGACATGACCACTCCGGCGTGGAAGAGCGCGACTAGAATGCTACCGGCGAAGACCTTATCTCTCAGCGGCGGGTTGTGGCGGAGCGAGACTCTGATAAGCGGCAGCAGCGGAGCGTACATGATTGGCACAGAAAACTTGCGCAACATAGACGCGCGTCGCTCTTCGTTGAGCTTACGCATCTCGTCGGGCGTGAGGCTCTGCGTCATCTCGATACGTCCGTCGCCGAGTGAAGTCGCCCACAACTTCGGCACAACGCACAACACAACCGCCGTTCTACGCGTTTGTCGCCGCCCGACGCGCTTCGAAAGCGTCGTAGCTATCGCACGTAACGCGCGCCCAAGTAGACTTGAATCGGCTCAAAACATCTCCAGATGCATCGCGGGCGGCAAGTTCGTACGTTGTCTCTTCAAATATCTCGCTCACGCTCCTCTTTAAATATCCCAACTTGGTCTGAAAAAGCGCGTTGGACGCTACGTTGGCGAAACCAATCTTCGCGACAAACTTTGTGACACCGAGTTCGACGGCACCGTACGCCATAAACACTTCCATGGCTTCCATCGCCAACCCACGCCGTCTGAACCCGCTCTCAGCGATCATGCACTCTATCTCACACGCCGAGTCGTCGTCGTGGTCGTTGAAGAAAAGGTTGCAGTCTCCAATCATCTGCGAGCTCGCTGCGTCGCGAATGATGAATGTGCACTTTTGCGGATCCCTTGCCCACTCCTTCTGCATCTCCAACTCATCCTCCATCGACAAACGCTCGCTCGCCGTCGCCTCGAGGAGCGCTTCGCTCGCCATCCACGAGTTGTACTTTTCAACGTGTTCCTCTCGGTAAGGCACGAGTTGCACCTTGTCGGTGACGAGAATCAAGTCTGCGTTTTCCTTCATCGGAGTGAAGTCTCGTCGTGAATTTCCAGTCGCGGTCGCGCGTCGTTACGCAAAGTGTCGTCGCAGCAGTCGCGCGCTTCGTTGGGTGACGGTTTCATTTTCAAAGCCAACAGTCTGCTCGGAGCACGCAGCGCACGACGAGACGGCATCACGCGCGTCATCAACGCCTTCGTGGAGATGAACGGCCATTAGTTTTTTGATTAGTTACAACTCTTCTTACTTTTTGGTAAACGCGAACGCTCCGCGAACGGCGCTCGTCACCGAAGCGGGAACATATTGAGAAACTTCGCTCTCGCGATATGCGGCGACAAAGTCACGCAAAAGCGGAATCTCACCCTCGTCTTCGTCGCTCTTCGGTTCTGGAATGCGCATAACGGCGTGCACGGCAAAGAACACTGCCCCGACAAAGGCGGCTCCGAGGAAAACATCGACGACAAACTTGTAAAAGAAGACGACAAGCGCTGCCGTCACCGCCAACGACTGCGTTCTCGCGCTAAATGTCTTCCCACCAATATCAATCGGCGCTCTACGCACGCGCGTGATGTAATGATGTCCAACATACGCCCCGACAAACATCAACGCCGCGAACGGCGACATCAACGCGTTCCACGCCGCCAAAATCGCCGCCAAGCACAGATAGTTGTATCCAAAGTCTCTCGCATTCTTTCTCGCTCGCGTTGTCGCATCCCCGGCGCTCACCGGGCACGAAAACCGCACCACCGCGAACGACCGCCAATCCTTCGCTCGCATAAACGGTCCTCGTACCGCTCGCATCAGTCTCTTTGGCGCGTCTTCGAGTTTTTCCGGCGCGTCCAGCACGTGGTGTCCGTTCGACTCATCTTTTCCAACGGTTGCTGACGACCCGTTTCCACCGGCACCGCCGCTCATATTTGCCCGAATTCGTCGTCCTCGCCGCTGCTGCCGTCTTTAATATCAACCCTAGCGATGTGTATGCGTCGTCGTCGGCCGTCGTCGGCCGAACGCGCGTCGGCGTCTCACGCGTGCGTCATCTTGTAAATGCAACAAAAATCGCTTCAACCAACGGCACTGTCAGTCACGCAGACCGCGTTCACTAACTGATCGGATTGCGTTTCGGACGACGACACGCGATGGCGAGCAAAGCGAAACGAGTCAACACGAAGAATGGTGCCGATGCGTTGGCGATGAGCCCAAACGTGCGTGCGATGCGACAGCGCGCGACGATGAACGCGACGACGAACGCGTGAAACGAACGCGTGAAAGACAGACTTGAATCTCACGACTGGTGCGACTTGACGCCGACGACTGACGCTCGAGGGTGCGTGTGTACCGACCGCGCGAATAGGAACGGATATTGAAGAGTATTTATGAATTGTATGAACACGGACCGACGTCGGGGACGTCGGGGAACCAAACCGGGGTTGGGTTGTTGGACATCGCGAATGACCCACTGTTGCGTGTCAAGTGCTTCAAGCCAAGGAAAAAAGTGAGTGTGATGATCATCGGAAATCACTCGGCGGGGAAGAGCTCGTTTATTAATTGGTACATTGGTGAGAGCGTGCAGACGACGGGCGTGGCGATCGAAACCCGTGGGTTTACGTTTGTGACGAGCGGTAGAAAGAGAGAGACGCTTAAAGGGGACGCGACGTTTGCGTTTTATGACTACCTGGAAGGGTTGCAAAACGTCGAGGGTTTGAATGCAAACATTTTTACCGAAATTTCAACGTCCAAGGAAAAGAACTTTAGCTGCGTGGACATTGTGGACTCTCCCGGATTGGTGGATGGCGACATGTGCTACCCGTTTGAGGTCGGTAAAGTCATCACGTGGCTCGCCGACCACGTTGACTTGATTCTGTGCTTCTTCGATCCGATCGGACAGGCGCTGTGTAAGCGCACGATGAAGGTGGTCGAAGCTTTGAACGAGCAGCACGCGGATAAGTTGGCGTATTACATGTCCAAGGCGGATCAAGTGGAGAAGGAACACGACAGACAACGCGTGTTGATTCAGATTACTCAAAACTTGAGTTCTCGCATCAAAAACTCCCATGCATTCAAGTTGCCGACCATTTACTTGCCGCGCGACGATCTCACGGTGCCAATTCCTAACGCGATCGAAGAGGTCTGCGAAGACATCGATAGAGCGATCCGCTTGACGGTGCAGAAGAATCTCACCACGATGAAGGAGGATTGCTCGCGCATCGAGGAACGCATCGAGGAAGTCCTCAAGACGAATGAATGGAACAAGAAGGACAACCTGAAAAGGTCTCTCCGCGGTATTTCTCTGATGTTCCTCGGCTGGATATTCTTATTGCTCTCTATTTACATTGCGACGCTTGAAATTTGCGCGACGCCAGTCATCGCGCACGGTTTGCGGGCGCTCGCGCCCCGCGTGCCGCAAATTGAGAACTTGCTTCCGCCGGAAGGCTCCACGCGTTGGTCGGGCATCAAGCACGGCGGTGCGTACGCTCTAAGCGCGAGCCTCGTCACTTACTTTATCATTCAGTACGTCAAGTCTGTCGTGTGGCGTCTTCACACGCTTCTTACGAAGAAGGAGCTCGCGCGCTTGACGCAATATAGATCCTATGTCGAGGGCTTCCTCAACTTGCGAGGTCAGCTTTACAAGGATTACTTTGCAGCTCTCAGTAGCCTGGGATAGGCTTAGCATAGGTAGACAAATATAATCAGTTGCAATATAAAACACAAGCTTCTAAAGAATTCTAAGTACGGTAGTTTCTAACGGGTCACTCCGAATGCGACATCCGTCGACTGCGCGGCCACTGGAGCGCCACCAGTCAACGACACCAATCGATCGCAAAACTTGTCGTACACGCGAGAGACGACCCGGGTGGTTGAATCTTGGAGAACTTGGCGTTCTTCGGGGTCGAGCGCTTGTACGGCGGCAATCAAATCCTCGAAGCTCTGCTCCTCGGCTTCCTCGCCTTCGGGCGTGACTCGTCGAAGCGAATCTCTCGCGTTCGCGGCGAGGTTTTTCAACTGTGGACTGTTACCAACCGGTAGTTCGCCCGTGGCGACGATGCTCAAGAACAGTGCGGCGATGGCTTCCGGCTCTAAGAAGGCATCACCGGTCAACACGGTTGCGGCATCCTTGCCGATTAATCCAGCAGCCAAGTCACCGAGAGAAATTGCGAAGAGCTCCTCCTCACGGCTTAATTTCGGAGCAGCCAAGTCGAGAACTTGACGTGGCGATGCCAAAGCCGGCGCGGGCGTCGCGCTGCCCTTCACTGGAAGGAGAACCGGGCCACTAACATCTTGCGGGTTCGGCAAAGAATCAGCGAACGGGAGCCAAGATGGCGGTTTCGGCAGTTGGGCAAACACTCGAGTGACGCCCTTGCGCAACGATTGTCGAAGCAGCAAGTCAGCCGCCGTTTCCGCTTCGCGTTCGAGAAGGTTACGCAGGCTCGCCGCTTGCGGTTGCAAGAGGTACTTCAACGACTGATCCAATGTTGCCGCATCTTCCGGAATAGTTTCGAGATCGACGAATACGTCTTCGCTCTTCGCGACGATGCCCATGGCGCTGTTCAACATCACCGCAAGTCGTTGACCTTGCAAAATGCTTCCACCACCCTGAGTGGACGCATACAGGACTTCTTGTAACGCGCGTTGCGCGGCTGGGCGATCTTCGCGTAAGAGCTTACGTGCGACAAACGGGTAAGCCTCCATTACTAACCGATAATCCGGGTTCCCAATCAAAGCAATGCCTTCGAGCGTGACAACTGCGCGGCCCAAAAGTGCGAAATACGGCGGAATGGAAAACGGAATATCATTCAAGACGGTGAGTAAATCTTGCGTCATCGCCTGGAAACCACCAGCGGTGGAGGACAATGACCCATCCATGTTATACATGCGCTTGAGCTCGGCTTCGTACTTTTTCGCGCCGCCACCCTTGACGTACGGGGAAAGTGCCTTGTCCATCAAAGGAACCACCTTGGCGCGGTCGCAGTCGTCTGGCAAGATCTTCAAGTTGATGAAATCGTCAACCAAGGATGGGTAATCTTTGTTTGCCAAGTGAATGATTGAGCTCACCATGGTGTCCATGTCTTCTTGCTGAATCGACGCCACCAAGCCGAAATCGAGAATGGCGAGCTTGCCCTTGGACGGATCGTTGAGCTTCATGAGGTTGCCCGGGTGTGGGTCGCTGTGGAAAAAACCAACTTGTAAAAGCTGCACCAAGAAGCACTCTTGGCCGATACCTACCAAATCTCTAATTTCATCCGGTGGACACTCGCTCAGCTTGATGCCATCGATCCACTCGGTGACGAGCACGCGTCTGCTGCAGAGCTCGTGCTTGACTTCAGGAACGTAAATGTCCTTGACCTTTTCTTGCTCCATCAAATCGCGCAACTTTTGCTGATTCGCCGCCTCATTGAGAAAATCAAGCTCAGTATAAAAGCCCACAGCCCACTCGTTGAGGAGACCAACATAGTCCGTGCGCTGTTGTGGTGCGAATCGCTCAATCAGGCCTTGGTACACTTCTGCCGCCCGCCGAAGAACGTACAAATCCTTGGACACGGTGTCGAGAATTTTCGGTCGCTGCACCTTGACCGCGACGTACTCATCCTTACCCTTGAGCTTGGCGCGGTAAACTTGCGCGAGCGACGCCGCAGCGACGGGAATTTCACTGATTTCGTCAAAGAATTCGCCGAGGGGGCCACCGAGCTCCTCTTCGATGGTTTGGATCGCCGTCGCCGTCTCAAAAGGCTTCACCGAGTCTTGCAACACTGCCAACTCATCGAGCGCCGCTTGCGGCAAAACATCCGGTCGCACGCTCATCATCTGACCCGCCTTGATGTACGTCGGTCCAAGCTTTTCAATGATGATGCGCGCATCCTTCGCCAGCGCTCTATCGTTCTTTGATAACTCGGCTGAACCGCCAGTGATGGCCAACGTCGCCACCTTGGTCAAAAACGGCACCGAAAGGGACAAAAACTCCGCCCATCGTCTCTGCAACGCCCCACCTTGTTTATCCCAATACTTTTGAATCGCATCCTTGTTATACACGAGCGGCAATCCGTCCGCATCCACTTCGTTCGACGCGCTTCGCGCCACGTACGACTTATCCACGTCTGGCGCCTCCACCCCGCGCATCCGCACCGACTTGGACACCTCCAACGCCGCCGTTCCGGCAATCTCAGTCACCCGTTTCACATCCACCACGCCGGCCATTCTCGCGCGCGTCTTCATCGTGTACGCCCCCCGTCGTCCTCGTCTCGCTCCCGTCGTCCTCGTCGTGTTCGTCGAGCGAGACGCCGCCGCACCCATCGTCATCTTACTCGTTCGCGTCGGGCAAACCGCCGTTCCGCTGAACGCAATCCCGTTCCGCGCCCTAAGCGCCGCTGCGGTGCTCGCCCGCGTTGCTCGCACCACCGCATGGACGTCCGCGCGGTGCCACATCGTTCGCGCGTCAATGGTGTTTGATGTACGGGCGACGCACAATGACGTCACCGGGATTGGTTTTCGAGATGGTCGCAATAAACCACAGTCGTCGTCGCGCAGTGCGTTCTAGACGCCGTAACGCGCCGTCGGAAGTTACCAGAGATGACGACGATCGCGTGCGTCTCGCGCGCGTTCGCGGTCGTGGTCGCGACGACGGTGGTGCGCCGGGATTCATTCGTGGCGAGAATGCTCGAGTTTTCATCCGTGACAGACTCTTTGCGCCGAACGCTGGAGGGCGCACATCTGGAAACGGTGGAAAAGACGAGCGCGTACGATGGAAGCGCATTTCATGGGCATCCGGGGGTGTTGTGGGCGTTCAAGGGGACGCTGAGGGCGGATGGGACGGAGTCGTGGATGAGCGTTGCGGGCGTCGCGGCGCTGGATTTGGTCGCGGTTTGGTTTTTGCGCGAGCTCGCGAGGCGGTTCACGCGGGACGAAAGCAAAGTGTTTAGGTTGTGCGCGGTGTATGCGTTGAATCCAATCGGAATCATGGGGATTGTGGTGCGTTCGACGTCGGGCGTGTTGCGCGCATTGTTGTTCGCCAGCGTCGTCGCGGCGCTGGATGGTTACAACGTGGCGTGTGGAGCGGCTTTCGCGCTCGCGGTGCAGCTCAATCCACACTACATGGCGCTGTTACTATCGATAGGAATGATGTGCGTGTCGTCGGCCGATCGAGGATCGAAGTTTGGAAAGCTGATGCGGTTGGCGTTAGGCTTTGTAGGCGCGTGCGCTGCGAGCGCGGCGATGATGGGCGACGACTTGGGAAAGTGGTGGAAAGCTGCGGTTGAGTTCAGCATTCTCAGTGAAGATCAAACGCCGAATTTGGGCTTGCATTGGTATCTGTTTACGACAATGTTTGACCATTTTCGCTCGTTTTACGTCGTCGCTCTGAATGTGATTCCTCTTGCGCTCTCAATTGGCGTTAGCATGCGCTTCGTCTCGAGGCCGCTTCTGTCGTTGACATTGTCGCTTATGATAGCTACAGTGTGTATGCCGTACCCAACTCTCCACGACTCCGTCACGTACGCGTGTTTACTATCCGTCATCGCTGCGAATGACAAAGGCAACCCGCTGTCGTACATGAAGTTTGGAGTCCTCATCGCTGGAGGCTTCCTGTATGCCGCGTTACTGAGTCCTCTGACGTGGTACATGTGGATTCACACGCGCGTCGCGAACGCTAACTTTTACTACGCGGTTACACTCGTGTACGCGTGCACGCAGATACTATTGATAAATCAAGTAGCTGGAAGCGCGCTGGCGTTTGATCGCCACCGCAAGCTTCAAAAGAAGGAATAGGCGGATGTACCAGTACCTTAGCCAAAATTAGATGATAGAGCAGTCGCGGGTAGGTGAAATGAGCGGATGAATAGATAATCGATTTTCATCATGGAATATTACTCTTTCAATATGAATGATGCTTGTGCGTAATGATTGCGCCTGAAAATAATTCGAAAAGGGTGTCACGCGTGAGCGCATTTAAAACGGCACGAATGGCTTGTCGATGATGCTCTTATGCTTTCCAAGCGTGTTGTGCGCGACCATAGAGCCAAGAGCATCGACGGCGAGACGAAGACCCATGAGGGACGTGATGTCCGCGTGATCGTAAGGTGGTGAAACTTCGACGACTTCCATACCGCAGAGACCTTCCGCCGCGACCAACCCAACAAGCTTGAGAGCTTCGCGCGGAAGAAGTCCACCCGGCTCCGGCCAGCCTGTGCCAGGGACGAAGGCCGCCTCGATACTATCGATATCGTACGATAAGTACACGGCGTCGCAACCGTCCCAGGCGCGCTCGAGAGCGATCTCAGCAATCTTTTCGATGCCGTACTTCTCAATGTCGTCCATCGTCATGATGTTCGTCTTGCGCTCAACCATGTTCGGCACGGCCGCACGTGGGACTTGCCACCCACCGATACCGATTTGAACCAAGTTCTCCGGTCGAACATTGGGAAGGTTCGTCGCGTGGAAGTACGGAGTCGTGTGCATGCGCTCGTCGAGGTCCTTCTCTTGGATATCGGCGTGGCGATCGACGTGAATAATACCGATGCGCTTGGACGTCACGCTCGCGATGCCTCGCACGGTCGCGTATCCGATAGAGTGGTCACCACCGAGAATCAGCGGCATCGATCCAGTCGACGCAATGTGACCGACGGCGTTAGAAATTTGGTCAAATGTCTTTTCGATATTGGCTGGGATGGTGAACACGTCTCCCGCGTCGCAGAGCGTCATTTGCTCGCGAAGGTCCACGCCCGTCTCAAAGTTGTACGGCGTGTACAACGCAGAAATCTTCCGGATCCCTTGCGGACCGAATCGCGTACCCGGGCGATACGTCGCACCGCCATCGAACGGCACTCCAACCACCGTCACATCGTAATCACCAACCTTGCGCACGTCTTCCACGTACGGCGCCTTCATAAACGTATTGATACCGGCGAAGTGTGGCAACTCCCCTCTCGAGAACGTCGGGATCGTTTTATCCTCCAGGCTCGAAGATCCCTGCAGGCCAATCTCGAGGTTACGTTTCACTTCCGCGTCGTGTCGCGTCGTCGGAAGGCTCGCTTCTTTCACCGCAGCTTTCCACCCCTTCATGTCCATCATCCTCGGGTCTGGGTGGTGCGATCGCGTTTGCTGCGTCGCGGCGTTCAGCAGGGCGCCACTGGCACCACCACCCTCGACCGCGGACGTCAATCGCTGCGCCACCGGTCGCGCCAGGCGTTTAAAGACCCGCATGAGGAACGGATGCGCGAGCCGTGCGTCGCGCTCTGTCGCCGTCGCCGTCGTCCTCGTCGCGCACACGGAACGCACGAGTCAAAAGAGACCGAACAAGCTTTGACGACGATGACGGTACCTGTGTCGACCGACGCTTCGGGAAACGCGACGTTTCAGATTCTCGCGTACTGTAGTGTTGTTAAATCTATATATCTACGTCGAGTGATTCGGCGCGCGCAACCTTTTCCGTCGGCATCGATCGAGCGCGCGTCAGACGCGCGACGTCAGCGACGCGCGACGCCAGACGCCGAAGGATGAGCGGCGCGACGGAGGGGACGACGGCAGGAGGATGGACGCCGACTCGGGAGGCGTTGATGGATGCGGCGGCGGGATGGGTCGGCGGTGCGGCGTCGACGTTGGTGGTGCAGCCGTGTGATACGGTGTTGACTCGGATGCAAGCGAGCGCGTTAGCGACGGCGACGACGACGACGACGACGACGACGACGAATTGGGGCGGCGGAGCGCGTGCGACGCTCGGTGGTGTCGTCTCGCGCGGTGGATACGGGGCGCTGTGGAGAGGATTCTCGGCGATGACGGCGGCGATTCCGGCTCAAAACGCGGCGCTCTTCGCGGGATACGGCGCGGGTGAGAGAGCGGCGAGGCAGCTCGCGGGACGAGGGGAAACCGATGCGACGGCCACTACTGGTCTCGCGTACGTTTTCGCGGGTGGAACAGTGGGTGGCGTGGCGCAAAGCTTCGTCGTGAGTCCGTTTGAGCTCGTCAAGGTTGCGCAGCAGCAAAGCGTCGAGCGCAGCGGATACGAAGCCGCCGCATCGCTGGCAAAGAGAGTCGGGTCTGTAGGGCTGCTCACGCGAGGTCTCGGCGCGACGCTTCTCCGGGATGGCATTCCGCACGGGGTTTGGTTTGTCGCGTACGAGTGGGCAAAGATGAACTGGACTGATCGATTCAACGTCGGCGGCGACTCGTCGCCTTCGCCCGTCGGTTCAATGACGTGCGGCGCGTTTGCGGGCTCCGTTGCCTGGGCTGTCGGCTATCCCTTTGACACCATTAAAACGCGCGTGCAGGCGAGCGCGGTACGCGGTGAAAGTCTGACCATTCGCGAGGCCGTATCTTCACTCGTCGCCGAGCGTGCCCTCTATCGAGGCTTCGGCCTCAAGTTGTTGCGTACCATTCCCTCGAGCGCGGTGTGCTTCGTAGTTTACGAAGAGGCGATGCGCGCCATGGGCGGATGAGACTGCGTTCGACCGCTTCGACACAAAACAGTCCAAAAATATTATTCTATCATATATTACTCATCTATTGCAAATATCTCTAATAAGAAAGTACCGTCCAACTCATACGATTCATACGCGCACGCGGCGTAAAAGCCAGGTCATTCGTTCAGCCATTTTCCGCTCTGCAGCCACCGTCGCGTCGTGCTGCCTCGTCATGGATATCGGCGGCGCGAACGTCGCCGCGAAAGCCCCACCAGAGACGAGCGCACCCGCTGCGAGAGCATGCGAACACAACCCGCTCACAGCGTGTACGCGCGCATCGCTCATCCGATCTATAGGACTGAGCGACGAGTTGTACGCCTCAAACGCGGCGTCCCACGCCGTCCAGACGCCTCTCCACGTGGCCACGCTTCCTATCGCCAACGCGTAGGCGCCGAGGTAAAACCGCACACACGGCGTATTCACCGCGCTCGAACGTAACGCGTGCGTCGCCGTCGCAACCGTTGCAACGCCACCGATCCCGCACACTGCGCTCGACTTCACGACGTCGTCGGGGTACACCACGCTGTCCAACACGTACCAAGTCCCCCGCCAAAACGAAGCCACAGCGAGCGCCAACGCCGCATCCCCCGGCCGAATCATCGTTCGATCCTTCGATCCCTCGCCGCGCCTATCGACCCCACCGCCTCGTCGCCGTCGTCGTCTCGCGTCACGGTTCACGCGCGGCGCACCCAGTGTTCGTTCGGTTTCATCTGTTTGCCTGATCGAATCAGTCCACTCGAACAGAGCAAGCA
>Ga0255759_10001490_pt1 | contig 20852 bp, 18 predicted proteins | sample 101ome_20_FD_179959 | JGI IMG/M metagenome (GOLD analysis project Ga0255759, IMG submission 179959) | Coastal salt marsh microbial communities from the Groves Creek Marsh, Skidaway Island, Georgia - 101404AT metaG (version 2) | ecosystem: Environmental > Aquatic > Marine > Intertidal zone >...
AAATTGGATAACATAGTACGTAATTTGGTTAATGTTGCAGCATGTCCTTCTATGTCTTTACAAAATGGTTGATAGGTTGTATATTGTTTGGCAGAAGCAACAAAAGAAGTCATGTTTTGAATAGAACCTGTTATAAACCCATTCATGTTGGTAAGAGCCAAGTGCATACGCTTGATATTTCTTTGAAACCGTAAACAAGAATCTATATTTTGATATATTTGTAATAGATACAACCCAAGAGTAATGAAGAAATAAAATAATTTGTCAAAGGAAAAAGACGACATCTGCTGTATGGACTTACCAATAAAATGGTATTTGGCAATATTTTTTAGTATATTGATATAGTTGGAGAACGTAATAGGAACTCGCTGTATTTTCAACAAAATAAATGGAAAAATCATGAATAATATGGGAATAAGTAAACTTAAAACAGGAGAAGTAATATGTAGAACAGATAACAATTGTAAAAATGTGCTTGATTTATTAAGTTCTGCAAATGCTTTCCATTCAATGAAGGAATAGGTCTCCAAGAAATGATTATCACGCTTAAACATATTCCAGGTTTCAATAACAGAGTCTGTGTTCAATGGTTTTCCAGAGAAAGAGTTGGGAGCATTAGTTTGTTTGATGATTTTTTGAGTATCTTTCAAAAAATCCGTGTCACTTGTAAAATATTCACTCCAAAACGGAAGGATCTTTTGTGAAAAAGCATTAGAAGGAGTTAATAAAATATCATACATTGGTTTCCGTTCATGTACTTCATTTGTAGGTGTTGTTGTGCTTAGTTCCAAATCCTGATTTAATGAATGTGGTAAAGGGTGTTTTTTATCTAAATATGTAATGGGTAATTTAAATACAGAAAGGTCAGGAACGCTTTTATCAATGGGTCGTTTTGTATCTGTATTCCATAATGAATTCATATGATATATTCATTGAAACAAAATATACAACTAAAACGCATATATACAGAAACAAATATAAATAATAACGCAGTTAGATATATAGTTTATAATGATGTGTTATTCGTTGGATGACTATGAACAGATTTTGTTTAGTGATATATCGATCAAATTAGAAAAGAGTGTTCTTGATACGATAGATGTGTTGACGAATAAAATAGACGAATATGTTAAAACATTACCACCCATTGACGATAATTTATATTATAGCAATCGTCGTCGGTATAAAAAACAGCAACGACAAGGATTAACAAAACAAAATAGCAATAACTCGTTACAAAATATGAAAGAATGGGAAAAACAAGAATTGTTTAAGAAAACAGAGTTCAAGCGTGAATTGGGGAACAATAAGAAATACGAAGAAATTAAGATTTTATTAAACAAATTGAGCAGTCAAAATTACAAGGCGATTAAAGAAAAATTGCTAACTCAACTAGAAGAAATTATCGATAATGATAACAGTGACAATGAAGAAGAGGAAGATGGATTAGAAAAGATTATATCCAATATGATAAATACAATCAAACAAAGTATGGGATTGAATGAAGTATATGGCCAAATATTTAATGATATGGTAAGAAAATATCCAATGTTTATTAATTATATAGATGGCATTATAAATGATTATAATACGTCTTATGAGAATATAGTATATGTCGATGCGAATGAAGATTATAATGAGTATTGTAATGTAACAAAGAAAAATGATGAACGTCGTTCCTTAACAGGATTCTTATGTGAATTGAATAAATATAACCTTATCAAAAATACGGAAATACCAACTATTTTGTGTTCCTTGTTGTCCTCTGTATTGGATAATGTAGCCAATCATGAGAAGATGAGTTATATTGAAGAAGTATCAGAAAATATTTTTATTATAATGAATAAAATGATAGGAACTTTGCAAAAAATGGAAGAATGGAAGCAAATTGATGATTATATACGTCAATGTGCAAAACTAAAGGCAAAGGATCATAAAGGTATATCTTCGCGTATTGTGTTCAAATATATGGACATTGTAGATATATTAGAAAAAAACAAGTAAAACGATATATATATTAATCTTTTGATAATATATATGGTTTCCTCTGTATTACGACCTGACGAAATAAACTATAAAAAACAGTATACAATTGAAGAAGGAGATGTTGGACATGAAGTAAATGTTTCATATCAAGTAGAATTATTTGATATGCCCATTGAAATAATATTAGGTTCTGAAAATGATAGTTATAAAGAACAAGGTGTTTTATATCATCCGGTGTATTGGTTAAATAATGATAACATTCATTCTAAAATAGGAGTATGGGAATTTGATGTATCACAAAAAAAAGAACTGATCGATGAAGAAGGAGATTATGATATCGATATGGGTATATTTCTCCCTTTTATTGAAAAGTCTTATTTAGTTGAGGATAAACAAGAATCTAATGAAGAAAACGAATTAGATGGTCCCAAAGAAAAAAAAGAAGAATATACTTCAAATGAAGATACAGAATGGATTAATGATTATTTACAAGACAATGATTATGGTCTAATAGACAATGAAGGTTGTGGTGACTGTTTCTTTGCAATGACAAGGGACGCGTTGTCTGGAACTGATAAAGTGAAAACAGTAGAAGAACAGCGTGAATTGTTATCAGAAAAAGCAGATGAGATGTTATATACCACGTATCGTGAATTGTATGATTCATTTAAAAGTGAATTGGATACAAAGGAACAGCAAATAAAAGATAAAAAGAAGGAATTGTCTATGTTAAAGAAGCGCGTGGAAAAGACCGTAAATAAATCCGATAAACAGAAATTATTGGAAGAAGCCAAAGTAGTTGGAGAAACATTGAAAAGCACTACAACACTAAAAAATGATACGATTGAAGGAATGAAAGATTTCAAGTTTATGGAAGATATTGATAGTCTGGAAAAATTAAAAGCATTCATAAAAACCAAAGATTTTTGGGCGGATGATTGGGCAATTACCACTATGGAGAAAGAATTAAATGTCAAATTTGTGATTTTATCGGAAGAAATGTATACTCAAAAAGATGTGAATTCTGTAGTTCAGTGCGGACAACAAGTTGCCGAACATAATAAACGACCAGATAACTACATTTTGGTTTCTTATACAGGTGACCATTACAAGTTGATTACTTACCAAAAGAGAACTAATTTTGATTTTGAGTCGCTACCAAAGGTTATTAAAGATTTAATTATTGAAAAATGCGTAGAACGTAATGCTGGAAGTTATGCAATCAATCCTGATTTCAAACAATATAAGATAAAGTTAGGAATGGATAAAGACTTAGGTGTAGAAGAAGAAGTAGAAACACAAAATTATTTTGATAATAGTATAGTATTCCGTTTTTACAATAAATCTGCTGCAAATAAGAAACCCGGAGAAGGAAGTGGTGAAGTGATTCCTCCTAACAGAAAAATAGATTATGTAACTTTAAATAGATATAAGAATTGGAGAAAGAAATTGGATGATACTTGGGAATCTCCTATAACCATAGATGGACGGCAATGGAAAACAGTAGAGCATTACGTATTGGGTTCTCAGTATAAAAAAGGATTTCCCGATTTTTATCATAAATTTTCATTAGATAGTGAAAGCGATATTTCAAAGGACTTAACAAAAGCACGTATAGCAAGTGGTAAAACTGGACGGGAAAAGAATGTAGTATATAGAGAAAAGCATATTGTCCCAGATAATGACTATCATCAAGTGCCTAATCCACGAAAAGACGAAGAACGTAACACTGCATTATATTCTAAGTTTACCCAAGAAGAAGAATTAAAACAAATATTGTTAGAAACGAAACAAGCGAGATTAGATCATTTTCAACCTGGACGAGAACCTGAAATAGATACAATGCTAATGATGGTAAGAGACAAAATCAGATTTGCTTAGATTTCCAAAGAAAAATTGAAATAATTATTTCGGATAGATTGATAACATACAGCAACATATATTATCAATCGATGTCCAATCAAAATCTTACAAGTATGGAAAAGCCAACCGTTTATTACACGAATGTGGGGATGGAGAACTCTGTGAATGCGATTGACGCAAGCTCGGTAGGTGCAGTGTGTTATTACAAGGTAATGTCATTGCCACGAGAGTATACTTCAGAGGAAGGTGTGAAAGAACTCTTTGACACGAAAATGAAATTTGGAAAGGTAGGTGAAGTAAAAATTACAGAAAAAAAACAATATAATATGCGTTTGAAGACGGAGACTGTTAGCTATAGCAGTATTTTCCAAATTAAGGAACATTATTTGAATGAAGCTGCGAGTATGCTTTATTACCAACTTTCACAAACATCGGGAACAGTGATGGTTTTCCCTGAATTCAAAATGGAATGGCCAAATGGTGATAGTATGGTTCATTTGTCATTGAAAGTATGTGACTCTTTTCCAGAGGATAATGTAGGAAATTATTATATAGAACCTTTAGAGTTGAATGATGATGAATGGAAAAGTCTATACATTCCCTATATTCCTGAGACATTGTCTTTGGAGAACCGTCAAGGCAAGATTGAGCAGTTTCACCCAAAGCAAATTAAGTCGTTCATTCAAAATGATATGCGTCTAGGAGAAGTTTCTCGTGTAGACTTTGTGGATCGTTGTGATTCAAATGAGGTATTGTCTGGAAAAGCTGCGTATATTCATTTCAAGCATTGGTATAACAATAAGAACGTGGAATTTCTTCGTTCCAAGTTGAACCAGTATGATACATTCCGTCAAAAAGGCTATTATGATGGGACAAAGCATCGTAGCTTCTATGTTCGTGATGAAAATGGAGACAAGCAAGTAGGATATATTGTGTTGAAGGTAAACCACAAACCAATTCCTGATGTTGTCATTGAAAAGAATATTCAACAATTGGCCGCTACAAATGAGTATCTTGAAAATGAGTTGAAAAAGCGCGATGCTCGTATTAAAGAAATTGAAGAGGAAGAAGGCGGTTTACGCTACGATTTAGACGGCATGCATATAAGAAATCAAGGTTTAGAACGTGATGTTGAACGATTACAGGATGATAAGACCGAACTGGAAAATGAAATTACACAATTGAAAATGAAACTTGAAAAACAACTCGCTGCGTAAGATTAGATGGTTACCCAAAGGTAAGTAATAAATAGTAAATAAAACCAATAAAAATCTGTAAACACTGTATTTTTTTTGTAAAATTGAAACAAACGGTTATTTGTATATCATAGTATAAAAATAAAAATGGGAATTAGACATTTGAATAAATATTTAAAAGAAAAATGTACTTCACAATCGATTCGAAAAATACACTTGAAAAAATTATCTGGGAAAACGCTTGTTATTGATACAAGTATTTATATGTATCATTTTCTAGCAGAGTATGCTTTGATGGAAAACATGTATTTGTTTATTTCGATATTGAAAACGCATAACATTACTCCGATTTTCATATTCGATGGAAAAACGCCATTGGAAAAGAAGGATGTGTTGATAGAACGTGCTCAACGGAAGAAGGAAGCAGAAGAAAAGTATAATACTTTATTGGAGGAAAGTAAAAAGGAAATGAATGAGCAAGAACAAAAGAAGATGTCATTAGAACTGGAGGCATTGAAACGGCAATTTGTGCGTTTACGTGGAGAAGACATAGTGAAAGTAAAATCATTGATGGATGCATATGGTGTTATATATTATGATGCCCCTAATGAAGCAGATGATTTATGTGCATATTTCGTGAAAAGTGGAATGGCTCATGGTTGTATTAGTGATGACATGGATATGTTCTTGTATGGTTGTCCAATTGTGCTGCGTAACATTAACTTGATAAGTCATTCAGTTAGCATTTATGAAACGGAAAATATATTAGAAGAATTAGAAATGCCCATGGACCATTTTCGACAGATAATGGTATTGTCAGGAACGGATTATAATGTAGATATGGGAACTTCATTGAACGAAACGATGAAGTGGTATAAACAATACACATTGTATATAAAGAAAAGTAAGGAGAAAAATAAGCCATATTATGGGTTTTACTTATGGTTGGCAAAAAATACAAAATACATCAAAGATTTGTCTTTGTTATTCAAGACTTATCAAATATTCAATAACGACAACCCTATTGAATATCAAAATACAAGTTATTGCAAAGAAACTCGTCCAGAGAATCAAGAAGAAGTGAAACAAATAATGCAACAAGAAGGATTTATGTTTTGTTAATATTATTCTATATGTGTTATAACATCATATTTTTTACGTGAGTGATGTCAAATAACACCCCTTGAAAGTTTCTGTTCCAGTATGATTAAGAGAAATACTAACATCTACAAACACAGATTTATTCATTTTACGCCAACGTTCACAAAACATCCAATCTTCCGATAGATAATGTCCGTGTTCAACCCCACAGTCGAATAGTGCATAGGCAAATTCATTTTCTGGTTGAGTTAAAAATCCAATATCATCTACATATTTGGTATACGGAAATCCTTTGAACATATGCTCGATTGCATTGCGTTTGATCATCATGAACCCAGTAGCAAGATGTTTTACTTCAATTAAATTGTTAACTATTTTAATTTCGTTACCAACATAATTTAAATTGTAATTTACCATTTTACAAGCAATCAAGTCTTCATCTGAAATAATATCCTTTAAAATGGTTTGTTGTTTTTTTTCTATCCATTCTGTAATGGTATTGTTGGAAAGTTTATTCCAATGATAACGTTTTAATGGGTAAATTCCACCAATAATATCTTTATCGTGATAAAGCAATTTTAATATATCTAATGGGTTCCAAGTAATATCCGCATCAATAAATATCATATGGGTCATTTCTTTGTTGTTCATAGAACGTGCAATTAGATTGTTTCTGGCACGTGGAACTAGACTATCGCAATTACAAAATTCAGGTTTTACTTTGATATCATAAGATTCCAATGTTTTTATTGTATCCAACAGGCAGGTTACGTAATGGGTGAAACAAGAACCTCCATAACAAGGAGTGAGAATATATAGATTAATGTCTTTACCGTGTTCTTTGAAATACACATCTAATATATTTTGGAACGACTGTTCTTTTGGTTCATTATTCATAACTTATATGAAAATAGAGTTATGAATTTTTATATTATTTTCTGTCGTTTACTATTTTAACTATTGATTTAAGCAGAAGCAGGCTTGGGGAAGTGGTGCTTCATGTAACGCTGAAGGTTGAAGAAGGTTAGCTCATCGTCCTTCTGAAGCTTGAGAAGCTTGGAAAGCTTGGTGTCAGCGTGGATGATGCGACCGTTGTTCTTATCCTTAAGGTTGTGAGCCTGGATATACTTGTTGATCTCCTTGCTGACATCAGTTCTGGCCATCTCGGTGCCTAGAGACTTTCCAAGGAAGTTGGCAAGCTCGTCACTGATGGGTGTAGGCTTGATGAAACCGGAAGGCTTGCGGTTAGCGTTGGAACGACGTCCCTTATTGGAAGCCTTCTCAAGAACCTTCATGTCGCGGGTGATGGACTTCTCAAGGGTCTTGAAATCACTCTTAAGAGTGGAAAGTAGAGAGGTCATCTGCATTAGCTTGGCGCTGAACTCTCCCATCTTGCCAGTGACAATCTCGGTAGCGCTGGTGGGAGCAACCTCAACGGTAGCAGCCTCGGCGGCAGGAGCGGCCTCAACAACAGGAGCAGCCTCCTTTGCGGGGGTAGTCTTCTTGGTGCGCTTAGCACTCTTATCAGTAACAGTAGTAGCGGTAGTAGTTTTCTTAACCATAACTGGGTATATACATTATTATAGGTAAGTTTTTTAAGTAGTTTAACTGTTAATAATTAATAATTGTAAATTATTAACACGAATCATGGCGTTATAATAACGGAATTCTATAAATTAATAAATAATTGCATCATATAGCCATGGAAATGCACTTCTAGCACCACTAGAAACTACAGTCAGCGCACTAAGAGCATGAAAACTGCCAATTTTTCTATATTCTTCATCAATTCCGCAGTATACCAAATTTTCCATAATTTGTAATACAATGGTTTTCAGTTCCATTTCATCCATTCCATATAATTGGATTGATCTATAGTTTCTAACAAAGGGAGTTCCACGAGGCATACACAAATAGCATATTTTGTATTTTATATCGTATGGAATATTTGCTCTGTAATACCATATATCATATAAGAAGATATAGAGACGCCTATAGGATGTCAAAGATAATTGTAACATCCAATCAGCATTGACCGCAGTTTGAAGTCGTTCTATTTCCATACATAATGCTTGAACTCTATTGTCAAATGTCATACCACGATTTGTATTCATTAGCACTAATTGTTGGTATTGTTCTGGGTTATAATTTTCTCTATGTCTATTTCTGTTCCTGTTTCTGGAACGTCGAAGATTAGGATAAATATAGGTTCGTATAGAAGGTAAATCATTGATATTTTCTTCACGAAATCCTGTATTTAATATAAAACTTCCATAATATATACTCAATATTAATTTTGTAGTAGAATGAGGTAGTAAACTACGGTTGTATGGATTAATTACTTTCCCTTTTCTTCGGATGACTTGTGCCAATGATGTAATATTGAATCCATATGTGAAATTATTATCATCCGTATAGGAAAAGAAGAAAAATGGTTCTATTTCTTCAATTGGTTCCATTGTACAAAAATCTGTTTGATTATTACATAATGCCCTATTGTGTAATGCATTACCTCTGTTTTTTAAATTAAATCTAAGATAATGACCGCGATAAATTCGTTGTATATGAATAGAATTATAAATTTTATTGAATTGTTCTGTTAGTCGTTCTATAAGAACAGGTTTTGTTCCAGTTACCTTTACTTTGTAAGTGCTACACGCCTTTTTAAGTTCATTTACTTTATACCCCCCAAGTGTTAGTGTATATTTGAAATAGTTTTCATAATTAAGTTCGTGGTCTTGTAGCCTTTTTTTATATGTTTTTTTCTGTTTTGGTGGAATAATGATTTCGTTTATCATTCTTTATAATATCCATATATTTTATGTCTATATTATTTAATACTTCAACACAATATATTTGTAAATACGAGAACCAATAGGACACGATATATGCTATATGATATCTCTTATTTCAAGCGAAAATGTTATCAAAATTGATTTAAAGGTAATGCCTTCTTATATGTATACAAGCACAAGCATCATGTCTAGTTCCGCACAGCACACCGTAGATTACAACGATTGGGATGTTAACGCCATCCGTTATATGCAGCCTCGCGTAAATGACAGAGGAGGAAGAAGTATTTCCATTATTAGCACGCAGATTAACCGTGTAGTGAGTGTCACTACTCCTATGCTAATGACTTGGGGTATTTCAGATTACGTTGATCCTGCAACCGGTGAGTCTGATAACAAGTATAATATACAGTTGGCATTTCCTTTGAACGAAACCCCCGAAACAACTTCATTTCTTGATAAGATGAAGGAGTTTGAGAAGCGCATTATCGATGATGCCGCCAAGCACAGTGAGGCTTGGTTTGGAAAGGCTCGTTCTAAGGAGGTTATTGCGGAGACTTACTATTCTTATTTGAAGTATCCTAAGGATAAGTTGACAAAGCAGCACGATTTTACCAAACCTCCTTCTTTTAGACCTAGAGTTCCTTACTATGATGGTGAGTGGAAGAACTTGAAGGTCTATGACTGTAGTATGACTGAGATATATCCTTGCGGAGATGTCACCAATTCTCCTGTTCATTTGGTTCCCAGTAGAAGTCAGGTTGTATGCCTTGTTCAATGCTCTGGTGTTTGGACTGCTGGTGGTAATTCTTGGGGCGTTACTTGGAAACTAGCACAGTGTGTAGTTAAGCCTCGTGAAGTATCCAACATCAATGACCAGTGTCATATCAAGCTTTCTGATGATTTGGTTAATTCTATGAATAAGCAGGTTTCTTCTAATGATTATGATGAACCGGAAGAGAAACCAACTACTGTTTTCACCACCCCTGTTGCTGATACTCAAGTTGATGACAGTGAGGAAGAGGAAGAGGAAGAGGAAGAGGAAGAGGAAGAGGAAGAACCTGAACCTGAACCTGAACCTGAACCGGTTAAGCCTAAGAAGAAAGTAGTAACTAAGAAGGCACCTCAACCTGTAGAGGAAGAAAGTGAGGCACCTGCACCTAAGAAGGTAGTAAGAAAGAAGAAGGCAACTGCATAAACGACTATTAAAAACGACTATTAAAAACGACTATTAAAAACGACTATTAAAAACGACTATTAAAAACGACTATTAAAAACGACTATTAAAAACGACTATTAAAAAAATAATACACTATTATTAGTTGTATTATTTTTTATGAACCGACAATAGTATCTTCAAACGGAAGATATAGAGAATGAAACCCAACTTTTACATCTTCAGGTATTTTTATTTCAATAGGTTCTCCACCAAATAATGGAATTAAACAAAAAAAATTATCATTGGAATGTAACGAATATGCAAAACTTCCAATATAAGGTTCCTTATCAATATGAATGATATTTGGATCTGCACAAAAGCATTTATCATTGTCAAAATAACTGTGTTTTATATCTAGTTTGTCACATATTACAAATCCATTAATGCGTATACCTTTGTCATCTTTACATAAATTTCTTAATATTACATAGTTATCATAAATAAATGGAAAATCAAGATTATGTTCTTCTGTCTTTTCATTTTTTAAAATAGATACTTCTTTGGTTTGTTTGTTCAGTTGAATACATCTATATCCTCCTTTTACGTCCAATGATAAATAATTAAACTCATCATACACACATGAATATAAATAAAAATTAGTTTCATCTTCACTCATATATGCGTGATGAAAGATATAGATACCTTTGTTATATTTAAATGTGTTCAAGTATCCATTTTCTTTATTGATGAAATGAAAATAGGAGGGTTTCGTTTTATCAAATCTTACAGGAAGACTAGTTTTTATAACCTGTGTAATATCCATTACCATAGGTACATCTGCAATTAAAAAATGGTCGTTTGTTGATATAAAATCATGAATAATAGGTGCATATTTTGTCTTTATTGTATGTTTTTTAATGGATTTTAATTTATCATTGAAAATATGAAAATTAATTGTTTGTTTGACAACATTATAATCAATGGTTTCTACATTTTCATTTACAAATTTTGAATGTCCCGAAAAACTATTCATTCCACGTATGTATTTGCGTTTGTTTGTTATAATATCATGTTTTTCTTTGTCAATATCCAGAGAATAAGGTAAATCACGTTCATATAGAGCATATAAATCATTAGATGTTTTTAGTAATGCAGTATTTGCTAATCCCAAATGATTTGGTAATAGATTCATTTTGTTGAGTAACATAAACATCATAAAGGTAAAGGGTTCTTTGGGAATACGACCATTTTTTGACTCGTATAATAATTTTTCGGTTTTTACGTAATGTTTAATAAATGTCACATTTCCTTTGTCAAAAAACATGCCTTGTATCATACCATCGCCCATAAATAACTGAAATAAGGAACTAACATTATACATGTCTACATCAGGACCAATTAATCCGTAAAATCCAGACACATTTTTTAGTTTTTCTTTTTTCATGGTATCAATGGGAACATCTATGTGTTTGTCTATAATTTTAAATGGTTTCCCAAATTTGAAATTTAAAAAGAATCCTTCTATAAGACAAGGGATTAGAGTAAAAAATAATAATATATATTTCATGTATACTAATACTCTATATAATCTTGCGTTTAAGTTGAAGTTCAACAATAATAGGTTGAAGTTCAACTATGGAAATACAAAAGTAAGGTGGATATACAAGTCTCCTAATTTGGATACATTAAATGGTTCTTTCTCGTTCGGAATGGGAATCCCTATATGTTTTTTGATAATCACTTGTGATGGAACAATAGTAACCTCTTCTCCAGTAATTGTAACAGTTTGATTTCCAATAACAATATCCTGTTTACGTTCCTTGATAAATTCTTCTATGGGTAAGGTTATTGCACAATGTAAATGATTAAATACATCGATGGTCATACTCGGTTCTAATGTAGGTATACATTCAATTATCAATTCATTTCCACTATGGTCATAAATCAACTGTTTATGCCATAAAGGAATAAAGTAAATTTCTTCTTCTATAGACAATTTATATACATTATGATTTTGAAGATCACTTAATGTTGGATTTAAAATAATTTTTTCGTCTTGTTGTAGTTTTTCTTGAATGCTTTGTTTCAAAGCATCAAATATATCCTGACTCAGGTTAAGATATTCTTTATATTTGAATAAAATTTCATATGTTTTAATGAGTTGGGTTTTTGTTAACGTTTGTAAATAGTCATTGACTTTATCTTCGCATAATGAAGTAAGTTTATTAATAATAAAAAACCATATATCTTGTTGCATTGTATTTTGATTTATCTGATTCAGAAAATTCCATAAAAAATTTTCATAGTTATTGTTGCGTTCATCATTCACTGTATGATAGTTGTTTTCCATCAAATATTGATATGCATCATTGATTTCTTGAAATTTCTGTTTACTATCTGGACTTTTATTTTTGTCTGGATGGTATTGTAATGCTTTCATACGAAATTGTTTTTTAATGTCTTGTTCATTGAGATCATTAGTAGATAAATTTAACAATTTACACGCTTTGGTTTTATTCATTTTTACGTTTCGCTATGATATATAGAAAAATTTTCTCTAAATGATAAATGGGACGATAGTTATTATTAAAATATTTGAACGACTTATATGAATTAGTTAGTATATCTGAAATGTCTTCTGTATTGAATTCGTTAATAAAGTGTTTTATGTATAATAAAACAACTTCTTGGATATCAATATTGTAGGTTAATAGGTCGTAAAGTAATTCACGTAGTTTCAAAAAATTAATATTGTTTATTTTTTGAGTATGTTGACATAAAGCATCAAAAGTTTGTTCTTGTAGACTTAACGGAAAGTTGTCTTCGTTGATATAATTCAACCATTTTAGTTCCTTAATGTTGTTAATAGACGTCATATCAATATAACTGTCTCTTGTTTTGATGGTTTTATTAGACGGATATATTACATTGGAATGTATAGAAGATACTTGTGCTAGGAAGTCGTCTTTTTTTAATGAATTGCATTTGTTTCGTGTTATTATATTTTCGTAAGAACTTATAGATGGTCGTCCAAGTTGCATTGTATAACATTGTTGGGTAATAGACGTGGGTAGAAAGCTAATTTGTTCCGTAATGATGAAGAAAATTAATTTAACGGGATGGTTCTTTGAAAAATGGTGCATATAACTATAAAAAATCTCTAATAATTCGTTGTGAATCGTATGAAAATTTTTACATAGAATTATTCCGCTTTTATTCGTTCTCAATGAAACAATATCTGAGATTTGGAAAAAAATATCATACCATAATGTTTTGGAATTACATCCAAGTAATGACATATCTACTTCAAAATGAATATCACTAATACGTATTGTTATGTCTTGTTTATCATTACTAATGGTGAGTAATTTATCATATTTCAAGACAGATGGACTGTAAAAAGATATGATATTTAATGCTTGTGTATATTTACCAATACCCTTAGGACCATATAGTATGATATTATGTAACTCGGATAATGAAACTGGAAGATTATTTTTATACGTGTCCACGATTGGATGTAAATTAGATAATTGAGAACTATTAATATAATCTTCAAACTTTGTTTCGTAGTATTTCATGTATAGTATGAATACAATATGTATAGTTGTATTTATACGCATTTTTGTTTTTAACATCTTTACGTAATAATCCTGCGTCGATGTTTCTGTATTTTATCGGCACGTTTGTATTGTTTGTATGTCAAATAAAAGTAAATAGACGACATAGATACTAATAGCATCGGGAACAATATATTTGATAATTGTTTTCTGTTTAATACTTCTATTACATTTACATTAGCAGATTGTGGGAATACAAAAATGAATAAGAAAGAAAATAATAATAGAATGAAACAACCAATATAAGTATCACTGTAATCTTTTAATAATGCTTCTAGATAATTCGAGATTTCGTATTTTTTACCGTATTTTTCGTGGTATTTAATTTGTATTGATGTTAGTGTAAGGAAGATATAAAAAAGTGAGATAATAAGTATAGTTGTTCCTCCTGATAATAATAACAATATTATTGATAATAAGAATCCAGGAACAGGGAAATTATAACTGTCTTCTTGAGTTTCATTTTTCATAAACAAGTAAATATGAGACAATATGTAGAAAAGGAACGCTGTTAAAGATATAAATAAAATCAATGAACCAAACAAAATGGAATTGGGAAGATATAATCCGACTATACCTATTATTTGGAAAATGAATAATGCTGTGTAATTTAATAGGTTTAATATATCTTTTGGAATAGGACCTATCATTATAATACTATTAGATATTTCTATTTACTTGAAATGGATTGTTGAACCCATTCTAAAATAGTGGTTTCTGGATCATGAAAACAATCTCCTTTATATTTCTTAATATTAACAAATTCTGGTTTCTTCATAGATGCCGTTTGATAGAATATATATGGACCATATTTACCTTTACGTAAAGAAGTGGTATCATTGTATTTACGTAATACATTAGTTTCTAAAACTTTTCCTTGTAATAATGGTAAAATATCTTCTTCCCAGCTAATTTCAGAGGTTGGTTTTGTTATTTGTTTAATACTTTTCTTAACTTCTCCATATTTGATGTATCTTCCATATCTTCCATCTTGAATCGTAACTTCTTGATTATTCCACATACCAAATACTTTGTCTTTTTCTTCTTTTAGTTCTTCTAATGTGTATTTCTGAGATTCCATGTCTGCAATAGTAAGATTTAGTTCTTTCTTCACAGGAAAATATTCAATGTCTTTTTCATTAATATGATGTCTAATTGATGGGCCATATTTTTCAAATACTAAATCGTAGTTCTCCTTAATCGGGTAACATTTCTTGTCTACTTTTTTGATAGGACCTGATAACTCTTTTATTTGTTTATTACATTGGTCACATAATTCAAACCATTCTATTTGAGACCCGTTTGATATATCATCTAATTTAGTTTCCATATCTTTGGTGTAATCATATTCAAAAAGAGAATTAAAATGTTCTAGTAAAAAAGGAAGCACCAGTAATCCAGTGTTTGTTATCATTAATTTATTTTTTTCCGCACCAAATTCTTTTTCCATTATTTCTTTATTGACAATCCCTTTTTCTAGAGAATAATGAATAACCTCTACAATCATACCTGGTATGTCTTTTCGTTCTACATAATTACGTTCTTGTATAGTTTGGACAATAGATGCAAATGTAGAAGGTCTCCCAATTCCCATTTTTTCAAGGGTGTTAATTAAGGATGCTTCGGAATAATAAGATGTTCCTTTTTTTTGATAAGGAGTTCCTTCAATACGAATATAATCTATTTCTTTGTTGGAATACGATTGAAAATAAAAGAGTAATGATTTTGCTTCTTGTTGTAATTGCGTAATTGGTGTATGTTCACTATAACTTTTCCAGCCAAGACGAATAGGTGTTTCAATAGAGTATTCATAGATATATTCTTGTGGAGCATTAATATTTATTTTGGTAGATGTATATTTATATTCGGACATACAACTTTCTATTGTATTCTTACGTATTAACGAATATACAGACAACATTCGATTGTTTTTTGATTCTATTTTATTTATAGTTATATCAGTAACACGAATGGCTTCATGAGGATGTACTGAACTTTTATGGATGAGACCAGACAAGTCATTAGGTAGACATTGAGTATTATAATTAGATGTTATAAACTGTTTCATCTTTTCTAAAAATGAATTGGAATATTTTGTGCTTTCTGTTCGCATATATGTAATAAATCCGCTTTGATATAATTGTTGACAATGATCCATTGTTTCTTTGGGGGACATATGTAATAACTGGTTTGCTGTTTGTAATAAACGTGAAGTTGAAAAAGGAGAAGGGGGGCTTCTTGTATGTTGTGTTTCTTTTGAAAATACAATTGTATGGGAATGTGTTTTGGATTTATTTAAAAATGATAGAAACAAATCGTTTGATTCGAATACATGATTCAAATGAAAGGTAATATGTTTATCAAAAAATATACCTGATGCTTTATATTGAATGGAACTATTGCCTTCTTGTTTTATGGTCTCGTTGTTATCATAGATAAGTCTAAGTGCAGGTGTTTGACATCTACCAGCAGACAAAGAGTTTTCTTTGTTATTATACAAATACTTCCACAAGTAAGGGGAGACCTTAAATCCAACAAGGACATCTAACACTTGCCTTGCTTTTTGAGCATTTACTAGTTTCATATTTATGGTGGTTGGAGAGGCAACTGCATTCACCAATGCCGGTTTTGTTACTTCATGAAACAGAATTCGCTTTGTTTCACTAATAGAGAGTCCTAATACTTCACATAAGTGCCATGCAATAGCTTCTCCTTCACGGTCATCATCTGTTCCAATAAATATATTGTCTGAACGAAACATAGTTACCAATTCTTTCATTTCTTTTACATGTTCCACTTTATCATTACATAAATCAAATTCAATATCATAATTATTTTTTATATCAATTGATTTGAGACCTTTTATATAACGTATATGTCCAATAGATGCAATACACATATACTCTGTTCCAAGGAACCCTTCTATTTTTGGACATTTGGAAGGAGATTCTACAATAACTAATTTATTAGCGTTTTTTAAACGAGGACTTTTCAATAAAGACACAGGTTGATATGATTTTTTAGTAAAACGTTTTTTCATAAGATACTTAGAATAGTTAAAAAACATTTATGTTGTTTCTAATACTTTCAATTACATAGTAGAGTTTTGTAAACGAAATAAATAGTAATATAGTTATTATGTAGACAAATGTACTTATCAAAATTATTTAACTTTGTTTTGTATACGATTTCTAAGTATAACATAGATGAATCTCATGGTATCACACATAGTATGAATGTATTACATAATTGCTGTAAACTAATTGATTCCGTTATTGATAATAATCCTTATATAGATAAACAACGAAAAATAATTTATGGTGCTGCTATTTTACACGATATGTGCGATAAAAAATATATGAAAGAAGAAACAGGAATGAAGGAAATTAGAGACTATGTATATACGGATATGAGTAGTTTGGAATTACATGTAATGGAAAGCATTATTGTAACCATGTCTTATTCCAAAGTAAAAAAAGATGGGTTTCCAGATTTTGGAGAACATTATCAAATGGCTTATCATATTGTTAGAGAAGCAGATTTATTAGCAGCCTACGACTTTGACCGGTGTATGATTTATGATATGTGTAAGAGACAAACATCATTAGAACAAGCATTTAAGCATGCGAGTTCATTATTTGAAGATAGAATGTTTAAACACCAAGAAGATGGATTATTATTATTACCTTATTCTATTGAAATGCATCCAAAATTAACCCACCACGCACGTATCCGTATTGATCATTGGAAACGATTATTACGAAGTAAATTGTAAACAGGTTAAAGATAAGGCGTTTATAGTTTATATAATGGCAACTCTTACCAGTGTTCAGAGATCTATCCAGTTAATTTTGAAGGATGAATTTTCTCAACCATCGACAGAAAAGAAATTTTGGGAAAAGACAGAAGAAGAAAAATATAATGACAAGTTGGTGATTACACGTGAAGAAAAGAAACAAGAGCGATTTGAATATAGAGAACGTTGTAATATGAAACGTAAACAAACTGTACATAGAATTAAGACTGCAGAAAAATTTGATAACCAAAAGCATACTACTTACGAGACAAAACTAAAATACTATTATAAATTAATCAGAATGATGAAGCAGCGTCAATATTTCACCGAAGCAAAGAAGTATTACAATCTTGTTTTTGATATTCTTCAAAAGAATTATGGTATGGATCACCCACGAACATTGACATTGCTTTCTGATATGAATAAATTGGAAGAACTAATTGCTGGACAATCCAGAGGTAAAAACACAGCTAAGAAGTAAACAACATAAACATAATACACGAATATATAATGAGAAGATGACTGATTATATATTAGAAGTAAACAATCGCAATTACACTGATGTTGTTGTTCGTAATAGAAATACACAATGTATAGAAGAGGATTTACTTATAAATCCAGCACAACATAAGTTGTTTCATGGTGACATTTTTTTATATGATGAAGGTCATTGTATTAAATTGGAAACTACGAGTAATCTAAAAAAAATAGCAGGGGTCCTTATGTTGGAAGGAAACAAAACATTTGGACGTGAAAAGAATAGATTATTGTATAAATGTATTCCATATGATAAACGACTACCAGTTTTTTTAGTTCCTTATGAAATGAAAATAGGATTTAATAAACATTACAAAAATAAATATGTGTTATTTTCTTTTGTTCATTGGAATGATAAACATCCTTATGGAAAATTGGATGAAACCATAGGAGATGTAACTGAATTAACTCATACTAGTGATTATTTGATATATTGTGCTGGATTACATTATTCATATAAAATGGTGAACAATAAAGTTCGTAGTATAAAATCTACTTATGATGTCCTTTATCAGGAACTAGTGAATAGCAATAAATATAATTTACAAGAACGATATGATGATTATGTATTTTCTATCGATCCGTTAGGAAGCACTGATTTGGATGATGCATTTTCAATAGAAGTAGTGTCAGAACATATGACTATTATTAGGGTTTACATAGCAAATGTTTCTGTTTGGTTGGATTATTTTGATGTATGGAGTGATATGTCCGAACAATGTTCTACTATATACTTACCTAATAAAAAACGGTCTATGTTACCTAGTATATTAGGAGATGACTATTGTAGTTTAAAAGAAAAAAAACAAAAAATAACGCAAGTATATGAATTCATTATAAAAGATGGAGTAATAATTCATGAAGAAACGAAGTGTTATAATGCGTGTATTCATGTGAAGAAGAACTTTCATTATGAAGATAATCGTTTAGAAAATAATGAACATTACTGGAAATTTATGTTATGTACCAAATTATTGACTAATAATCCAAATTTAGATTCTCACGAATTGGTATCATATTGGATGATAAAGTCAAACGAATGGATGGCTAATACATTGAGCACATATAAAAAAGGTATGTTTCGAATTTCTCATTTTACAAATAAGGTAGATGATACTATTACAAACAAAGAAACTCGTCATTTTATTCAGAACTATTTAAATAGTCATTGTGAATATTCATTATATCAGGAACAATTACAACACGAATTAATGGAACAAGATAAATATTTACATGTAACCAGTCCAATACGTAGAATGACAGATATTATAAACCAGACTATATATCATCAGGAACAAGGATTATCAATGAGTATTTATTCTTACGATTTTGTAAATAAATGGTTAACTGTTATACATAAATTGAATGACCAAGTGAAGAAAATAAAAAAAGTTCAAAATCAAATGAATATACTATATGTAATTGAGCATAATCAGGTAGATATATCAAAATCGTATGTCTCGTGTATATTCCAAAAAGAATGTGTGGATGATGGATATATGTATCAGGTATTTATTAAAGAATTATCGTTGTTTCAACAAGTATATTCAACAAATTCTTTGGATATGTATTCTGATGTAGAGGTAAAAATATTCTATATGAATGATGAATTTCAAACGTATAAAAAAATAAGATGTACGATGGTATAGGTTAGTTGGATGATATGTAATTTTTATGTTTAGGTTAGATATCGTCTATGTTAATATCTGGAATGGTTTCCATGGTGAATTCTTGTAGATGTTTTACTTCTTCTATTTCTTCTTCCTCAATTTCTGCTGTGAAATCAAAATCGTTAGTTTCTTTGAACGCATTTCCATGATTATTTCTAAGATGTAGCACGTGGTCCAATGTTAAGGATGGTAATTGTTTCAGTTGTTCAATTTGATTGTCACTGTAAATTTCCATGACATCACAATTTTTGAAAGGCTTTTCCCAATCACGCATGCCTACCATTATGATAGTGGAAACGGTAATTAAATTATGTCTTTTTTGTTTTCCACGGAATTTATTACGGATATGTGCAATAAATTTTTGGTTGCTTTCATTAAAGACCTCACACATACCGTTTCCATAGAGTTTAGTCACACAAACTATTTGTTCGAGTTCATTTGTTGGAATGATCAATGTGCTATTTGTTTGACGTTGATGCTTTCTTGCGAGCCCTTTTGTTTTAGTTCCACCAGTAGTATTTTTAACCATTGTTCTTCTTATTATTATGAAATAAACATAGGTGGGTAAGTTATTTCAATTTTACAGAAACCTATATATAAATTGTGTAGTTCTATATTATAGACGGATGAATCAAGAACACAAAAAAATATATACATGGAACGTGTATATTAATGATAATGTAGATCAAGTTATTGAAAAAATTAATAGATTGAGTAATGAATTAGTAAGAGAAGGATATAACGAGACACCACAAGTAATAATAAGTGATACAAATTTAAATGAAATAACTGGAGGAAGAAGAAATGATACATTACCATATAAACGTTTTTCTGATGCATTAGATAGATTGATTTCTCTTAGTAAACAAGAAGTGAACAAAAAAGAAACAATAAAAGAACAAGATATTTCAACTATAGACAACACAGAAAAAGAACAAGAGGAGGAAGAGGAGGAAGAGGAGGAAGAGGAGGAAGAGGAAGAGGAAGAGGAAGAAGAGGAAGAGGAGGAAGAGGAGGAAGAGGACGATATAATTATATCACAATTGAAAAATGGCTTGGTGACATTGCAATGGACTGATAATAAAAGTAATGAATAGAGAAGTAATATAACAATAAGACAATATATATTGTT
>Ga0255759_10001491_pt1 | contig 20847 bp, 15 predicted proteins | sample 101ome_20_FD_179959 | JGI IMG/M metagenome (GOLD analysis project Ga0255759, IMG submission 179959) | Coastal salt marsh microbial communities from the Groves Creek Marsh, Skidaway Island, Georgia - 101404AT metaG (version 2) | ecosystem: Environmental > Aquatic > Marine > Intertidal zone >...
TGATGGCTCAACTTTAGGTTTACCATCTAAAATTCAAACACTAACAAATAAAACAATCAATAGTGCATCCAATACCATAACAATTACAGAATCAAATATATCTGATTTGGGTTCTTACTTAGAAAATATTGTAGAAGACACTAGTCCTCAACTTGGTGGTAACTTAGACCTTAATAACAATAATATAACTGGCACCGGGAATATACCGGCTGCGAACTTAACAGGTGCATTACCAGCGATTGATGGTTCTTCACTTACAGGAGTATCTCCCATTGTTGCTTCAAGTTTACCTACATCTAGTAAACCAGCTAATGGATATGCAAAATTTAATGGTGGTTATACAATGCAATGGGGTAGAGTAACAGGAACAGGTAACACAGTAATAACAGTTACATTTCCTGTAACCTTTACATATGTTTATTCTATAGTCATTACAGGAGCAGATAATGATAGTCCTTCAAATCCATCCGTAGCAGCAGATGGTCATATATACAATGATGACACAGATACAACTACATCACAATTTAAGTTTGTTCCACAAGGTGCTATGGAAAATTTATATTATATAGCAACAGGATTTATATCGTGAAATATGCACACATAGATGAAAATAACAAACTCTTAGGATTCTATGATAATGAAATTCATAGTGTAATACCTGAGCCAAAAATACAAATTACAGAAGAACAATGGCAAAATGCATTAGACAATAACCATAACAAGATAAATTCTGATGGAACATCTGAAACATTTGATTTTAGAACAGATGAAGAAAAAGCAGCTGACCAAGCTTATCTAGATAATTTAGCACAAAAAGAAACAGACAAAGCAAATGGCAGACAAAAACTAAAAGACTTAGGATTAACAGAGGCAGAAGTCAATGCCTTGATAGGAGAATAATTAATGGCATTAACTAAAAGAGGACAAAAAGGAAGTGCATTAACACATGATGAAATGGATGCTAACCTAACTCATTTAGGTGGTGATGGTTCATATATAATGCCTACAACTGATGGTGATAGTGGACAAGTCATGTCTACAAATGGTGCTGGTCAAGTTTCATTTACAACATTAACAGGTGTAACTGCTACAATTGCAAATGCATATCCTGTAGGTTCAATTTATATGAACGCTACTAATGCAACAAATCCAGGAACACTTTTAGGATTTGGCACATGGGCTGCCTTTGGTGAGGGTCGTGTTCTTATAGGTATTGATTCTTCAGATACAGACTTTGACACAGCAGAAGAAACAGGTGGTTCTAAAACACACACACTTACAGAATCTCAAATACCTTCTCATAGACATCAAGTAGGTTCTAACGATTCATCAGCAGGATTTGGTGGTGCAGCCGGTAACCAAGAGTTTGTTCAAAACTTTGGTACAGGTATAGGAAATCCTTGTAACACAAGTTTTACAGGTGGCGGCTCTGCTCATAACAATGTTCAACCATATATTGTTGTCTATATGTGGAAAAGGACAGCGTAATCTGTATAAATAGTTAGCGTTATGCCAAAATGGGACGCTACAAACACTAACGAATCAAATAGAACTAGCAGGACTTTTAGAGACTTGGATTTAGACTTTGGTTTAAATTCAGTAACTAAAGATGTAAATAAACTTACAGACGCTGAAGCTATTAAAAGAAGTGTTAGAAATTTAATTAACACAAATAATTATGAAAGACCATTTAGGCCAGAGATTGGTTCAGGTATAAGAGGTTTATTATTTGAGCCTATGACTGAATTAACAGCACACTTTATGCAATTAAAAATTGCGGAAATATTAAATGAATATGAACCTAGAATATCTTTAACTGATATAAAAGTTAGGTCAGAACGAGATAGAAATGCTTATAGCACTAGTATTCATTTTATAATTGTGGGTACACAAGAACCTGTGGTAGTAGACACATTTTTAGAGAGATTAAGATAAAATGGCAAATGCAATCAGTAATAGACTAGATGTTTCTGAATTAGATTATGACGGTATAAGAAGTAATCTAAAAACATTCTTACAAAATCAAGCAGAATTTTCAGACTATGACTTTGAAGGTTCAGGCATGTCGGTATTATTAGACTTACTGGCATACAATACACATTATTTAGCATACAATGCTAATATGTTATCAAACGAATTATATTTAGATAGTGCAGATATTCGTAAAAATGTTATTTCATTAGCCAAACAATTGGGATATACTCCTACATCAGTAACATCTCCTATGGCGACAATTGATATAACTGTAAATAATGTTGCTACAACTGTTGCCTCTATCACTATGGTAAAAGGAACATCATTTTCTACTACAATAGGAGACATTCAATATAATTTTATAACAAATGAAGATATTACAACAACACCTACTGATGGTGTTTATAAATTTGAAAATGTAAAAATTTATGAAGGCACTTCAGTATCTTATTCTTACACCGTAGATTCTTCAGATGTAGACCAAAAGTTTTTAATACAGTCTAACTTAGCAGATACTTCTACACTAAAAGTAAAAGTACAAAATTCATCTAGTGATACTACAACTAACACATATACTAAATCACAAACACTAACAGAAATAAATGGCACATCAAAAGTTTATTTCTTACAAGAACAAGGTGATGGTAGATTTGAAGTTTATTTTGGTGATGGTATTTTAGGTAAAGCATTAACAGACGGAAATATTGTAACACTAGAATATATTGTAACAAATAAGGATGCAGCTAATGGTGCTTCATCCTTCAATTTAGGTGGTACAGTAGGAGGATTTACAGATGTTAGTATTACAACTAAATCTGTTGCACAAGGTGGTAGTATTGCACAATCAAACAACTCAATAAGATTTAATGCACCTTTAAGTTTTCAATCACAAAACAGAGCAGTTACAGTTAAAGATTATGAAACTTTAACACAAACATTTTATCCCAATGCAGAATCAATAAGTGCATATGGTGGAGAGGATGCTGAGACACCTGTTTATGGTACAGTTTATATTGGCGTTGTACCAAAATCAGGTTCAACTTTAACAGAGGCAACTAAATTAAGTATTGTAAACAATTTAAAAAAATATAATGTTGCAAGTGTAACGCCTGTAATTGTAACGCCAGAAACAACATCTATACTTTTAACATCAAATGTTAAGTATAATGAAAATGCAACAACTAAATCTAGTGATACTTTAAGGTCAAATGTAATAACTTCTATAAGAAATTATTCATTATCTAATTTGCAAAAATTTGAAGGTCTATTTAGATACTCACAATTAGTACAAGATATAGATGACACAGATACATCTATATTATCTAATATAACAACTGTAAAAATTAGAAAAGATTTTACACCTACAACAGGTAGTGCAATAACATATAATATATATTTTAGAAATGCATTATACAATCCTCATTCAGGTCATGACGCTACTGCTGGTGGTATTTTATCATCAACAGGATTTAAAATACAAGGCAATGATAATGAAATGTTTTTAAATGATGATGGTGAAGGTAATGTCAGAATGTATTACTTAGTAAGTGGTGTTAGAACTTATCAAAACAATACACAAGGAACAATTAATTATACAACAGGTCAAATTACTTTAACATCATTAAACATTGCTTCTATTTCAAATATTAGAGGTAGTGCTTCAACTGTTATTGAATTAACTGTAACACCAAGGTCAAATGATATTATACCTGTTAGAGACCAAATTTTAGAAATAGATGTTGCAAATTCAAGTGTAGTGGTAGAAACAGATTCTTTTGCAACTGGTACATCAGATGGTGGAACAACTTATACAACAACATCTAGTTACTAATGGCAACATTCAATAAAAAAATATCATCAAAGGTAAAACATCAGGCACCTGATTTTGTTTTAAATGACCATCCAAGATTCTTAGAATTTATAAAACAATATTATACATTCATGGAATCAGCAGAAATTTCTGTTACAAGTGTTGAGACAACTGATGGTATACAATTAGAAAGTGAAACAGATTTACATGCGAGTGTTTTATTATTAGACGCTAATAGAATTTCATCAGGTAATACACAAGAAGGAGCTGGTGACAAAGTATTACAAGAATCATCATCTTTTGGAAAATTTGAAAATGGTGAAACTATTACCGGTGCTACATCGGGTGCAACAGCAACTGTTCTTGTAGAAGATTTAGGTGATGGTAAACTTTTTATATCAGCACAAGATAAATTTAAAGATGGTGAAACTATAACAGGTGGTACATCAGGTGCAAGTGCAACTTTAGATAATTACAGACCTAACCCTGTTCAAAATATTCAACAACTTACAAATTTCAGAGACCCAGATAAAGTTTTATCTAATTTCTTAACTAAAATGAGAGCAGAGTTTATGGCAACTTTGCCAGAAAATCTAGATGATAACATTAACAAAAGAAATTTAATAAAGAATATTCGTTCACTATATCTTGCAAAAGGTACAGCAAAAGCAAATCAAGTATTTTTTAAAATGTTGTTTAATGAAAATTCAGAAACAATTTATCCTAGAGAAAACATGCTTAGAGTATCAGACGGAAAGTTTGATAGTAAAAAAATATTAAGAGCAATACCTAGTGTAGGAGAACCAACAGATTTAATAGGTAGAACAATTACAGGAGTTACATCAGAGGCAACTGCCATTGTAGAAACTATAAACACATTTAATATAGGTGGTGTAAATACTGTTGAATTTATATTAAATGAAGATTCTATAACCGGAACTTTTGTTACAGATGAAATTATACAAGGAACAAAAACAAACATATCAGATACCTATATTAAATTAACAGTAACATCTGTGCCATCAGTTTTAACAATATCAAATGATGGTGCAAATTATTCAACAGATGATTCAGTTTCTATTTCAAACACAGGTGGAAGTGGTGCAAGTATTCAAATAGATGAAGTAGGTTTAGGACCACTAACAGATATATTTGTTGGAAGTGGTGGAACTAATTATGAAATAGGTGATACTGTAAACTTTACTTTTGATACAGGTGGTTCTGCTTCAGCAAAAGTTTCTGTTGTAAATGGTGGTATTGCACCTGAAGACGGAGATATATCAGAATATAATATGGAAACTTTTGACCATATTGTTTTAGAGGATGCTACTCAAATAGGAGACCATTATTCAGGAGATAAATTTGTTCAAGAATCAGGAACAGGAAGTAATGATATTACAGATGTAAGAATTATAAATGGTGGGTATGGTATGAGTACTCTACCTACAACCACAATCACAAGTACAAGTGGTAGTGGTGCAACACTATTTCCTTATGGTTCAGAAATAGGAAGAGTATTAAAATTAAAAATAGTAGAATATGGAAAAGATTATGAAGATAGTCCTTCACCACCTACATTAACTTTACCAACTCAATTAATCGTAACAGGTGCTTCAGGAAACTTTACAGTAGGTGAAACTGTTAGTGCATTAGGAACTGATGGTTCGACAACTGTAACAGCAACTGTTGTTGCATGGGATTCATCTAGAGGTCTTATGGAAGTTTCAAGTCCTTCAGGTGTTTTTGATACTAGAGTTACAATTACCGGTGGCACATCAACTGAAACTGGAACAATCAGAGTGGTTGATACTGCTACTGCTTCTACAACTGTGGGTGCTGTTATTGATACTGACGGTGTATATTTAAATGAAGATGGACAAGTATCTGAATCTACAATGAGAATACAAGATAGTTTATACTATCAAGATTTTTCATATGTTATAAAAGTAGGTCGTGCAATTGTAGACTGGCGGAAATCATTTAAAGATACAATTCACCCAACAGGGTTTTATGTAACAGGTCAAGTAAATATTGAGACATCACTAAATGCTAAAATGCAATCACCTGTTGAAGGTGTTGTATCTGGCATTGAACACGCTGGACTTGCATTAATTATCAATACTCTATTCTCTACAATACTTGGTCGTAGATTAGGTACAGCAGATGATGGCACAACACTAAGAAGTAATTCACATATCGGTGTTGGGGTTGATTTAGATGATAGTACAAGTGAACACTTTACAGCAAACACTAGAGATGTTACTTTAACAAGAGATTATGCACTAAAATATCAATTAAAAGAAAGATATGATTTATCGCATAGAAGTGCTACTAATTTACTTAATGGGGCTGCTTTAGGAAATAGATTTAGAAACTTTAATAGACATTGGTATATGTTTAGTGGTGGCTCAAATCCACAAACAGGTGCTGTGGGTAATGACAGTACAGAAACTACATATATACAAGAAATGACAATAGGAGAGATAAGTGAAATGCTCCGTACTCATGGTGTACAGGGAACAAAAAATACAAGTATAGATGGTGAAGAAATTCTAATAGGAGATTATGAACATCCTAGATTAAGAACTAATATTACTTTTCCTACAGAAATTAGGATAAACTATAATTAATCTTGTATAAATAATAGTAACATTTAGAGTTTGAGGATAAAAATATGCCGGCAATTATAACAAACAAATTTAGATTACACAATGCAAGTAATTTTGTGGAATCTTTTTCAGAGACAAGTCCAAATATCTATTATTTGGCAATTGGTCGCCCACAAGCATTTGCTACTTCAACAGCAGGCGACAGTAGAACACAATATGAAGGCACAGACACTTCACCATTAACACCAGTAGATTCAGTATCAGATGAATTTTACTTTTTTGATGATGTCATAGCTGCAAAACGAATTACAACTTCTGATGTATCAAGAGTAATACCTAGAAGAAATTGGACTACAGGTACAACTTATGATATATACAGACACGATTACGGTCAATATGAAAAGGGGTCATCTTCAACCACTATAACGGCAAATAGTGGTGCAACTAATTTAAATGACGCTACATTTTATGTTTTATCTTCAGACAATAATGTATATAAATGTCTAGGCAACAATGGTAATTCTGCTTCAACAGTAGAACCAACAGGAACATCAACATCAATATTGACAACTGGTGATTCTTATAAATGGAAATACATGTATACATTAACTGCTTCAGAACAAACAAACTTTTTATCAACAGATTTTATGCATGTATCAACAGATTCAACTGTATCATCAGCTGCTGTTGATGGTGCAATAGACACAGTATTAATTAAAACTGCTGGTTCTGGTGGTGCAAACGGCACACATACAGGTGTTGCAATACGAGGAGATGGTTCTTCTGGTGAATGTTCAGTCACCGTAGCAGGTGGTGCTGTTACAGCAGTTACCGTTACAACTGCTGGTACAGGTTATACTTTTGCATATGTTAGAAATGCAGACATAGTAGCTGCTGGTGCAACAAGTTTATCAGGCGCAGAATTAGATGTAATCATTCCACCAAAAGGTGGTCATGGGGCAAATGCAGTAGAAGAATTAGGTGGGCATTATGTAATGATGAACACAGACTTTACAGGAGATGAATCTTCAAACTCTGGAGACTTTACAACTCAAAATGATTTTAGAAGGGTCGGATTATTATTAGACCCAACAACAGGCGGTTCAGCTGCTAGTGCAACAACTTTAAGAGGCACAAAGGCAGTTAAACTATCAGGTACACCTGGTTCATTTACAGTAGATGAAGAAATCAATCAGGCAAGTACAGGTGCTGTTGGTAAAGTAGTAGAATATGATTCTACAAATAAAATACTTTACTATATACAAACAAGATTTAATGATGAAGGCGTAGACAGTAATGGCAACTTAACTGCTTTTAGTGGTGCAAATGCAATTACAGGTCAGGATTCTAGTGCAGCTGGTACACCAGATACATCAACACAAACTGTAGACAATATTACATTTACAAGTGGTTACAATTCTGGTGAAATAGATTCAGATACAGATGTTCTTTATCAAGAAAATAGGTCGCCAATAACAAGGGCGTCCGACCAGACAGAGAATATAAAATTAATTGTTGAATTTTAGAGAGAGATAATTTATGCCAAGTCCAACAGACTTTAATCTCTCGCCTTACTATGATGATTTTAGTAAATCTAAAAATTTTCATAGAATATTATTTAGACCAGCATTTGCTGTTCAGGCGAGGGAACTGACACAATCACAAACGATTCTACAGAATCAAATAGAACAACTATCTGACCATATCTTTGAACATGGTGCAATGGTTATACCTGGCGAAATCAGTTATGACTTAAATTATTATTCTATAAAATTAACTTCATTTACAGGCACATCAACACTATCAACTTTTGAGGGTGCTGTTTTAACAGGTGCTACATCAGGTGTTCAGGCAATTGTTGTTAATACAGACGCTACTGATGGTACTGACCCAGATACTCTTTATGTAAAATATTTAAAAACAGGTACTAATAATACTTCTACAGTATTTACAGATGGAGAAACAATATCTGGAGTAGACGCTACTTCAACTGCTATATCAGCAGTAGTAACAACTACACATACAGGTTCAGCTGCTGAAATACAAGCAGGTACTTATTACATAAACGGATTTCATGTTGATGTATCTAATCAAGTAATAATTTTAGACAAATATACAAATACACCTTCATATAGAGTAGGATTAACTTTTACAGAAAGTTATGTAACTGCTAATGATGATTCATCACTAAATGACAATGCAACAGGTTCATCAAATGTCAATGCACCTGGTGCCCACAGATTTAAAATTGCATTAACACTTGCTAAGAAAGCGCTAACAAGTACTGATGACCAAAACTTCATAGAATTATTAAGACTGAGTGCAGGTAAAATTCAAAACCAAGTTAGAACAACGCCATATAACATTATTGAAGATAATCTTGCTAGAAGAACTTATGATGAATCTGGCGATTATGTTGTAAGAGGATTAGATATTGATATTAGAGAATCAGTATTATCAAGTAATAACAGAGGTATCTATTCTGATGGTGCTACAACTTCACAAGGTGGAACTGCTTCAACTACAAAACTTGCAGTAGGTATTGGACCTGGTAAAGCATATGTTAAAGGATATGAATTAGAAAATATAGGAACAACATTTCTAGATGTTGATAAGGCAAGAGACTTTGATACTAATAATGCATTCCCAACTAGATTTGATGTAGACAATCATGTTATTGTAAATAATGTTCATGGTTCACCTGATGTTGGTTTAGTATCTTCAGGAACTACAACAGAGGCATTTAAACAAGTATTATTACACAAGGCAGATACAGATTCAAGAGGCACAATATTAACGGCAGGTAATTCATCTGTTAAACAAATTGGTCGTGCAAAATCTAGAGGTTTTGAATATAAATCAGGTACAGATACATCTGATATTATGTCAAGTGGTTCATTAACAAGTGCAACTTATAAACACTTCTTAATGGATACAGTCATGCTAACTCATTTACATGTTGCGGAAAATGTATCATATACAACAGGTGAAGTAGTAACAGGTGGAACTTCAGGTGCAACTGCTGTTGTTGAAAGTGCAAGTGTAAATCACTCGGCAACTATTTCAAGTGCAACTAATGCCGGTGTTGTTACAACAAGTGCGGCTCACGGATTAGAAGATGGTATGCAAGTATTATTTTCTGGCTCATTAATTGCTAATGATTCTTCTGTTGTTACATCAAAAGTATTTACAGTTAGAGATACAACATCAACAACTTTTCAATTGTATGATGGCACAGACACATATGCATTAGGTAGTACAACTATTTCTGGTAATGTTCAACATACAGTTTGTGTTGTATCAGATGTGCAAGGAGTATTTTCTGCTGGCGAAACATTAACTGGTGGTACTTCTGGTAATTCAGGTGCTATTCAATCAGACGCTTTTGGATTTAAAGGTGTAGAAACTTTTGACTTCTCTGCTGTTAAACAAATTTCTATGGCAGGTTCACCAACTTATACTGCTGATACAGTTAGAACTGTCGCAGATGGTGATGTATTAACACTAACAGGAACAATTACTGTTGCAAACTCTAGTAATGCAGTACAAGGTTTCGGAACTAAATTTACAAGTGAATTAAAAATAGGTGATAGTATATCATTTATAGATGACGCTGGTACAGATACAACTGCTGTTGTAGATTTAATTATATCAGATACACAATTAGAACTTTCTGCTAATGTCGGTGGTTCAGATGTTACAACAAAAGGTATTGTAACTAGAACAAGAGCAAAACTTCAAGGTGCAAATAAAAATATTGCGATAATGAAATTGCCTCATGAGACTACTAAGACATTAAAAACAACTGCTAACTCTGGTGTTGTAGATACTTCATTAAAAGTTAGAAGACAATTTACAGGTACTTTATCAGCAGATGGTGATATTACAATCACTTGTTCATCTAACGAAACATTTAGTGGTGTTGCGGAAAACGATTTCATAATTTCAATTGTATCATTAGGTTCAGGTGGTTCAGGTGCCGCTGGTGATGTATTAAGTATCACAGGAAATAATCACGAAGGTGATGTTATATTTTCGGCACCATCTACCACAACTTTAAAACTTGACTTTGGGGCAAACTTTGCTTCTCATGTTGTAAAAATACTTGCAACAATAACAAGAAGTACAGTATCAGCGAAAACAAAAACTTTAAATACTGCTCAAACAAAACAAATTACAACAGAGGCACTTGCAACTGCTAGAGGTGGTGTAAACATAGGCAAGGCAGATGTATTTGAAATTGCAAGTGTTCATATGGCTGCTGACTTTAGCACTAATGCAACAACAAGTGATACAGAAGTAACTGATAGATACGAATTAGATACAGGACAAAGAGATAATTTCTATGATGTAGGAAGATTAAAACTTAAACCTGGTAAATCACAACCAACAGGTAGATTATTAATTACATTTAGTTTCTTCTCACACGGTGCAGGCGATTTCTTTGATGTTGATTCATATGAGGGTGTTGTAGATTATTCTGCTATACCTAGTTATTCATCAGATACAACAGGTGAAAAATTTGAACTTAGAGATTGTTTAGACTTTAGACCAAGAGTAGATGACGCTACAACTATCAATGCAGGTGATGGACAAGACAGACAATTTAGTGGTTCAGGTGCAAGTGTTATAGATGTGGCAAAATTTGGTGCTGATGTTACAACTGACCATGAATTTTATTTAAATAGAATAGATAAAATTTTCTTAGATAAAGAAGGTTCATTTAAAGTGGTGCAAGGTACTTCTGATTTAGAACCACAAAAACCAGAAGACTTAGAAAATGCAACTCACTTGTATACATTGTTTATACCTTCATTTACTTTGTCACCAGAAGAAGTCAATATAACAAGAATTGACAATAGAAGATTTACCATGAGAGATATTGGTAAATTAGAAAAACGAATTGAAAATGTTGAGTATTATACACAACTAAGTTTATTAGAACAGGCTGCTCAATCATTACAAATACAAGACGCTGAAGGATTTGATAGATTTAAAAATGGTTTTGTTGTAGATAACTTTGCAGGTCATTCAATAGGTAATGTTGGAGATGTTGATTATAAATGTTCTATGGACTTTGCAAGAGGTGAATTAAGACCAACTCATCATACAGAGGCAATAACATTAATAGAAAGAGATGATGATGATACAGCAATTGTAGACGCTGATAGAGCAGATACAAATTATCAGAAGACAGGTGATTTATTAACATTGCCATATACTGAAACAGCACAGATTACTCAACCATTTGCAACTAAATTAATACCTGTAAATCCATTTGATATATTTACATGGACAGGATTTGTTGCATTAACACCACAAGGTGATGAATGGTTTGAAACAGAAAGATTACCTGAAATAATTAGTAATGAGACAGGGCAGTTTGACACATTGGCTGCAAACATATCTGGTTCTAATGTTTTAGATAATCCTTTTGGTACTGTGTGGAATCAATGGCAAGACTTCTGGACAGGAACACCAACAGATGTTAATAGAAGAGCAGGAAGAAGGGAAAGAAGAGGTAGAAGACAGTTTAGTGTTGATACAATTACAACTAACACACAAGTATTACAAAACAGAACTGGTGTAAGAACTAGACTTGTTAGTGCTGAGATGAGAGAAGAACTTGGCGACAGAGTAGTTAGTATGAACATACTACCATTTATCAGAAACAGAAGTATTTCATTTAGTGCAACAAGATTAAAACCTAATACAAGAGTATTTCCGTTCTTTGATAATGTAGACATATCATCTTACATTACACCAACAGGTGGTGCATTAGGTGGTAACTTAGTAACAGATTCAAATGGTGCTGTATCAGGTACTTTTGCAATACCTGACCCAACAGTAGATTCAAATCCAAGATGGCGTTCAGGTCGTAGAGTATTTAGATTAACTTCATCATCAACTGATAGTAGAGTATTAGAAGATGTAGAAACAGCTGCTGAAGGCGATTATATCGCAAGAGGTATTTTAGATAGTGAAGGCTCAACAAGAGAATTTAGTATCGTAAGAGAAAGTGTTGCAGATGATAGACAAATTACAAGAACATCAACTAGAGAGACAAGAAGATTTGTAGGTTGGGTTGACCCACTTGCACAATCATTCTTAGTAGATGATGTTGGTGGTGTATTCTTAACATCAGTAGATTTATTCTTTGGTTCAAAAGATGATAATATTCCTGTATCAATACAAATACAAGAAATGGTAAATGGTTATCCAGCACCCAAAATTGTTCCTTTCAGTATTAAATCATTAAATCCATCTTCAGTAAATGTAAGTACTGATGGTACAACTGCTACAACATTTACTTTTGATTCACCAGTTTACTTAGAAGAAAATAAAGAGTATTGTTTTGTTGTCATGGCAATGTGTAATACATATCAAGTTTATGGAAGTAGAATGGGTCAAGAAACATTAGATGGAACAAGAACTGTATCAAGACAACCATATGCTGGTGTATTATTTAAATCACAAAATGGTTCAACATATACTGCTGACCAAAATGAAGACTTGAAGTTTACTATGAAGAAGGCAGTATTTACAACAAATCAAACTTCAACAGTTACACTTGCAAATGATAGTGTAGATACAAGAACATTAGGTTCAAACCCAATTAGAACAACAAGTGGTTCACAAACATTTAGAGTGTTCCACAAAAACCATGGTATGCATGCTACTACAAACAATGTAACAATTAGTGGTGCAAGTGCATGTAATGGTATACCAGCTTCAACTATAAATGCAACTCATACATCAATATCAAATGTAACTTTAGATAGTTACGATATTACTACAACTGATAGTACATCTGCTACATCAACAGGAGACGCTGGTGGTTCAAGTGTTGTAGCAACTCAAAACAAAGCTTATGAGGCATTTAATGTGAATTTACAAACAATGACTGTTCCAGGAACATCATTGTCATACACTATTAGACCTACATCAGGTACTTCTATCAATGGTAGTGAAACATCATTTAGTAGAACATCAGCAACAGACGCTATTAGTTTTATTGCAAACGATAATGTTTACTTTACAACACCTAAAGTTATTGCAAGTCAAATAAACGAAACAAACGAAATGTCTGGCGCAAAATCACTATTGATTAAATGTACTTTAACATCTGATAATGCAAACTTATCACCAGTTATTGATACACAAAGAATGAGTATATTTGCAATTAGTAATAGATTTAATGAACATACATCATCTAATCATCCAGATTTTGTTGCAGACACAACTAATGAAGGCTCAACTTCAGACGCTATGTATGTAACAAGACCTGTAGTATTGGATAACACATCAACTGCTTTAGATATTAGATTATCAGCAAATGTTAGGTCTACTTCATCAATAGAAGTTTACTTTAGAACAACAACATCTGCTGAAGTTAGAAATGTGAGAGACATATCTTGGACACCTTTCAATACGGCAGGTGAAGAAGACACTTCAGTAACACCTGCTTCAAATGACTTTACATTTAGTGAATACAAATATACGGCAAGTGGTCTAACAGGATTTGACGCTTTTCAAATTAAGATAGTTATGAAAGGTAGTAATCAGGCATATCCACCAAGAATTAAAGACATGAGAGGTATTGCATTAGCACTATAATGGCAAGATTAAAAGTACAAGGTCATGTAGGTTTAGTTAGAGATAGTATTTCTAAGGCAGTTATAAATACTAATAAGGCAGACTATCAAGAATATATGAGAAGAGCAAAATCAAGAGAAATGCAAAGAGATTCACTAACTGACGCTATAAAAGAGATAAATAGTCTTAAGCAAGAATTATTTGAAATTAAAAAATTACTTAGAGAGAAAGAATAATGGCATTTACACCAGTCGCAACTACTGATACTTTAGAAACTTTTAGAACTAGGTACAACGCAACACCTCTAACTATCGTTGATGATTCTTCAACTTCAGTAGATATCACACTTGCAACTGATAGTCTAAAGTTATCAGGTGGCACAGGTATCGCTTCTGCTATATCAGGCGATACAGTTACATTTAATTTATCAAATACAGGTGTCTCGGCTGCAACTTATGGTTCTGCTACGGCAATTCCTGTAATAGCAATAAATGCTCAAGGACAAATAACTTCTGCTTCAACAGCAAGTGTATCTTCAGATTTAACAATAGTAGATGATTCATCAACTAGTACAACAGTTTCATTAGGCACAGATACATTAAAAATATCAGGTGGTACAGGAACAACATCATCAATTTCTGGTGATACAGTAACTATTAACTTAGATGATACAGCAGTTAGTGCCGGTGATTATGGTTCTAGTAGTGCAATACCTATTATATCAGTAGACGCTCAAGGTCGTATTACAGGTGTAACAACAGCGGCTGCTTCATCTGATTTAACAATTGTAGATGATTCATCAACATCTGAAGTTATTACTTTAGGAACTGAAACATTAAAATTTGCTGGTGGTACAGGTATTTCAACTGCTATTACAAGTGGCACAGTAACAATTTCTAAATCAAGTACAGCTGCTTACATAGACTACATCTATACAGCAACATCAGGACAAACAACATTTAGTGGTGCTGATGATAATACGAATACACTTTCATATGCAGCTGAAAAATTAGATGTATTCTTAAACGGTGTATTACTTGATGATTCAGATTATACTGCTACTAATACAACAAGTATCGTACTAACTTCTGGAGCTGCAGCTAGTGATATACTAACTGCTAAGGCATGGGAAGTAGATAATGTTTCGGTCTTTGATGTAAACGGCTCAGAATTTGTTCTAGATGTAGATGGTGATACATCTATTACTGCTGACACAGATGACCAGATAGATTTTAAAGTAGGCGGAACTGATAGAGTTGTTATTAGCACTCAGTCTATAAAAGTTCCAACAGGTTCAACAGGAGATAGAGATGGAACTCCAGCCACTGGTATGTTTAGATTCAACACATCCACATCAGGTTTTGAGGGATACAATGGTACTGAATGGGGTGCTATTGGCGGTGGCGGTGGCACAGATTGGCAAGCAGTAAAAACATCAGATTTTACAGCTGCAGCTGGTGAAGGATATTTCATAGACACATCATCAGGTGCTGTAACTATGACTTTACCTGCTTCACCTTCTATAGGCGATGAGGTTGCATTTAAAGATTACGGAAAAACATTTGATACTAACAATTTAACTGTAAATAGAAATAGTGAAAATATTGAAGGAGACGCTTCTAATATGACAGTATCACTAGAAAGTGCAGGTAATACTTTAGTATATGTTGATAGTACAAAAGGATGGTTAATCAAAACAGTATAAAGGCAATAACTCATGGTAGATTACATAGAAGATGTATTAGGTGGTCTTGGAGTAAGAGTAAAGTCATCTAATCCAGCAAATCCAACCGACGGCGAAGTTTGGTTTAACTCAACAGCAGATAAACTAAGATACAATACCCCACCAGGTCCTGGTGTTTGGGCTACAGGCGGAGATTTAAACACAGGAAGAAGAATTGTGCATGGGGGTGCAGGAACTGTAACAGCAGCTCTTTTTTTTGGTGGTAATATACCAACAGGTTCTCCAGCATATTCTGCTTTAAATGAATCATATAACGGTACATCTTGGACAGAAGTTGCTGATTTAAATAAAGCAAGAGACGCACTTGGTGGCAGTGGATTGCAAACAGCTGCACTTGCTTTTGGTGGTTTTGATGGTTCAAATAGATTGGGAAATAATGAATCATGGAATGGTTCAGCATGGACAGAAGTCGCTGATTTAAATGAAGCTAGAAAAGCGCATGGCGCTGGTACACAAACAGCTACTTTAGCATTTGGAGGAGAATCTCCATCAGGAGCTGCCAGAGGAGTAAACGAATCATGGAATGGTTCAGCATGGACAGAAGTCGCTGATTTAAATGCAGTAGTAGAAAGATGTGGATGCACAGGAACAACAACAGCTGCACTTGCATTTGGTGGGGATGACGCTAGTGGTACTGAATTAACAAAAAATGAATTATGGAATGGTTCATCATGGACAGAGGTTGCTGATTTAAATAGAGCAAGAAACGCTGGCGGTGCTTCAGGTACATCAACATCTTCTGTACTTATGGGAGGATTTCCTAGTAATATTTCAACTATGCAAACAGGAGAGACTGAAGAATGGAATGGTTCATCTTGGACAGAAGTTAATAACATGTCTCTTGGCAGATATATAGGTGGTTCTTCACCTGGAGCTCCTACATCAGGTGCTTGGGTGGCAGGTGGTTGGCGTCCTGGAAGTATGGAAGCTACAGAAGAATTTACTAAAGGAACTGGAGTAGAATCTATAGGTGAGGCTTAATAAATAGTGTTATGGTAGATTACAAAAACGACATAGTTGGAACAAAAATAAAATCAGTTACATCTGACCCAGGAAGTCCAGGAAATGGTGAAATATGGTATAGAAGTGATTTAGAAGAATTAAAATTTAAAGCTGCAACCGGTTCAGGTGCTTGGGCTACACAAACACCAATAAGTATAGGTAGAGAGGGTACTGAAACTGTTGGTGAACATACATCAATGATATGTTTTGGAGGGTTTGACCCTGGTCCTGAAATTTATACCGTTACTGAATCATGGAATGGTTCATCTTGGGCTGAAGTCAATGACTTAAACTCATCAAGGTATGAGATGAAAGGTGCTGGTACATCAACAGCAGCTTTAGGAATTAATGGCCAGGGACCTGTTGCTGCCGTAGTATTAAATGAATCTTGGAACGGAACATCTTGGACTGAAGTTGGTGATACCAATAATTCTAGAGGATCCCGAGGAACAAGTGGTGCTGGCACATCAACAGCAGCTTTGATTACAGGTCAAGCCAGTCCTCCAACTCGAACAGAATTTTGGAATGGTTCAAGTTGGACAAATGGTCCTAATTTAGTATCTGGCACAACAACATGTGTTGGAGATACAACAGCAGCTTTAGCTTGGGGTGGTTCAAGTAGACAAGTAGAAACAAATGAATATAATGGAACTAGTTTTAGTGCAGGTGGCGACCTTAACTACGGCAGAGGCGGAGGAACAGGTTCAGGAGTGCTAACAGCTGCTTTAGCAGTTGGTGCTGGTGCTACTCCAGCTGGACGTTCATCTGATGTTGAACAATATAATGGTACAGCTTGGACTACTGTTGCTGGACTAAGTATAGGTACCGTAGGTCCACCTGGAGGTTCAGCATGTGGCACAACATCTGCTTCATGGGCAAATTTTGGTAATTACTACCCTAGTAACCCTACTTTATCTGGCCTGATGGTTACACCTTTTGCAGAAGAATTTTTATCAGATAATGGCGAAAATATAATACAATCAACAGAAGAATAAAGGAGAACACATATGGCAAAAACTTATCAATATTGTGTGGCAGAAAATTGGGGAAAAGGATTCATAGAATTTGAAGATTCTTCTAAATTTACTATTAGAGGATTTCCCGGAAATGTTTGGAGAGTTCCAGCACACAATAAACATGCTAATCTTTGGATAAACAAAGTTTTAGGTGTTGTAAAAACAAAAGATGAAGCTCAATCAATTGTAAATACTGAGGTTACTACTGAACAAACAAGTTGGGATGGTGATAATGTAGAGGGTGAAACTTCAGAAGAAAAAATTGAGAGACTTGGACCTAGACCTGCTGATATTACATTAGAGGAGTAACTAAATGGCAAATTATGAGGACATAAAACCTATAGGAATAAGAACATCCTCTGATAATACTGGCAAGACTACCGGTCAAGTTTGGTATAATAGTACAGAAGAAAAAATAAAGTATAAAACAGGAACTTCAAAAAGAGTTTTTGTATCAGGCGGAGATTTAAATACTGCTAGGTGGAGTGGAGCTGCAGCTGGAACAAACACGGCTGGTCTTCTTGCCGGAGGACTTGTACAAAGTTTTCCAGCAGTCAAAGTTGGTAATGCCGAAGTTTATGACGGTACATCTTGGACTGAAGTTTCTGATTTAAACACCACAGCTAATTTTAATACAGGAATAGGAACTTCAACAGCTGCACTTTCTGTAGGAGGTGCCCCAGGTGTTGCACTTAATGAATCATGGAATGGTTCATCTTGGACTGAAGTCGCTGATTTAAATGCAGTAAGACAGGGACATTCATCCTCTAATTCTGGAACAACAACAGCAGGAATAATTTTTGGAGGTCAAAGCCCTCCAGCTAGTCCAGATTATGTAGGATTAACTGAATCATGGAATGGTTCATCTTGGACAGAAGTTGGTGATTTAAACACAGTTAGGTCTTTTCTTGGCGGTTGTGGTACACAAACAGCTTCTTTAGCATTTGGAGGATTATTTAATCCACCAATAGCACACTATACTAATACTGAATCATGGAATGGTTCATCTTGGACAGAAGTTAATGATTTAGCCACTAAACGTGCTTATCTTGCAGGTGCAGGAAGTTCTACGGATGCAATTGCATTGGGGGGACTTACATTTCCAGGTGCGCCAACTAATGCTAGTAATATAATTGATGGTGTTGAACATTTTGATGGTACATCTTGGTCTGAATCTAATCCGATGAATAGAGCGAGATATAGAGGAAATAGTGCAGGTGCGGCCAGTTCATCAAGTTTTATTGCTGGTGGTTTTGGTCTTGGATTTGCAGCCACAGAGGAGTGTGTTGTATCTGATACAATTAGTGCAGAATCAAAATTATCGACCTAATTTAGATATAAATATAATTATAGAATTTACATTATAGGAGTTTGATGTGAAAAAAGAAAATCTAAAAAGCCTTATTGAAAAAGAAAGTGAAAATTTAAATAATCTTTTAGAAATAGAAGATTTAAAAGAATTTAAAATGATGACTTCCGAGTTAAGAGATACTTGGAATAAAAAACAAATGTTTCGTACAGAAACAGAAGCAAGATTTTCTGTTCTTCAAGACAATCGTTATCCCACTAAAGCTGCAAAATACTGGCAATGTGTTAGAGAACAATCAAGTTATCTAGATAATCTTATGATTTTGTCTTTTGAATATAGAAGAAATCAAGCAAAAATTAATGAATTAGAAGAACAAATAAAAACAGAAGAAGATAGACATAAAAAAGTTAATCTTGAAATTGATTTAGATGAATGTCGTTATGGCAAGGCGTCCATGGAAAGACAAGCTCATCATAGAATGAGAGAACTTAAAATGTGGTCTAAACTTAAAAAAGAATTTGATGATGGTTCATTTGATACACAAGATGTTAATAAACATCAATTAGAATCTTATGGTATGCAATATGCAGAAAAATTAAAACATTTAAATGAAAGCTCATCAGATATTGATAAATTTAATGTAATAGGACAATTACAATCATTACAAAGAATTAAAAAATCTGGTGAATTATTATCTAATGAAGAAAAAGAAATATTAAATCATGAAAAAAATGATAGTGAAAAATAGTTTTTAGTTTTTTATTTTTGTTATGAAATTTCAACCGATACATTTAGGTCAATCTATTTTAAAATATCAAGTTCCCTATGATATTTTTAGAACAATTAATGTAATTTATGAAGCTTATTTAAAAAAGTTACCTAAAGCAAATAACCACCTAATAGGAAAAATAAAAAACGAACATTCTCTTTTTTATAGTAGAGATGATAAAGATGTTAAAAAACATAATTTTTTAACTAAAGAAGTGTATCAATGGTTTGAACATATTTTTTTACATTATTTAACTTATAATAAAATTGTTTATCACACAATTAATATTGATTCTATTTGGATAAATGAAATGAAAGAGTATGAATATAATCCTGCTCATGTGCATAAGGGTAATCTATCTACAGGCCTATCTAGTGTTTTAGTGTTAAAATTACCTAGTACCTATGGTAAAGAATATTCAAGAGAAGATTTTCCAACGAATGGAAAACTACAACTTTTTGGTTCATCATCTGGACAGTTTGCTAAAGTAGATTATGAACCTGAAATGAAAGTAGGAGATTTTTATGTTTTTCCTTATGATATGAGACATTGTGTTTATCCATTTAATGAAACAAATGAAACAAGAAGAACATTGGCTGCAAACTGTGATGTTGATTATAGCAGAATACAAAGCACAGGAGTTAAATAATGACTATAGAAAATAAGTATTATAATAAACCTAGAGTTATAACTGAACCAAGGTGGAAATCTTATGTTGCAGAAACCACCATTCCTATTTTTACTCCTGAACGGTGTCAAGATATAATAAATTTAGGTCGTTCAATGCCACCAAAAATGGGTAGTGTAGGTGGTAAAGAAGGTGTTGTTGAAGATAAAAGATTAAGTCATATTTCTTGGATACCTTTTGATAGTTTGCCACCTATGTATTATGTGATAGAAGATTTTATGAAAAAAACAAATGCAAATCATTTTGGATTTGAAGATATGCAATTAACTGAACTTGCACAATATACAGAATATTCAAATGGTGGATTTTATGAGTGGCATATGGATAATG
>Ga0255759_10001498_pt1 | contig 20810 bp, 18 predicted proteins | sample 101ome_20_FD_179959 | JGI IMG/M metagenome (GOLD analysis project Ga0255759, IMG submission 179959) | Coastal salt marsh microbial communities from the Groves Creek Marsh, Skidaway Island, Georgia - 101404AT metaG (version 2) | ecosystem: Environmental > Aquatic > Marine > Intertidal zone >...
CCCGGAACCGGGACGCGTCGACGCGAACGCGACGATCGACGAACGCGAACGCACCGACGAACGACGCGGTGTGTCGCCGGTCCGTCGGTCCCCGTCGACGCGACGCCCCGACGTGATGATTGATCGATTGATTCCCGTCGAGAGGAATGAATGCGTGAATCTGAGTCTGACTCGCGTTCGCGTCGCGACTCGTCCTTGTCCACGTCAGCACTCGCGTTGATTTCGAGAGAGATCTCAGTGTGAGTGTATACCCACACACACAGACAGAAACACAGACAGAAACAGAAACACACACACACACACCGCCCACGAACGTCCTACGGAAATGCGTACGTGTGGTGTACTGATGGTGTTAAAAACCCCACACTACTAGTACACGAGCGCGCACGCACACAGATCGCTCGAAATATCTCGCAAGTCTCAGTCTCAGTCTCAGTCACGCGAGCGCCGGGTCGCGTCGAACGAGCCGAGCCGAACCGATGATGTCCCGAACCGAGTCCCGAACGAGCGTCGAGTCCCGAACGAGCGCCGAGTCCCGACCGAGCGCCGCTCTCGCCGGGAGGAACCGGGTGAGCCTAGAGCTTTAGTGATTGGTTTTACAACGCGAGGAAGGAATCAATCGGTGAGGGACGAAAGAAACGACCGGACCGGACTGGACGCGACCGACCCGGGTCAGCCGCACCACGGGAGCGAACACCGACCGTCGCTGGGCGGCGGACCGATGACGACGACGAAGAGAAAGAGTAAAACGACGACACCGATGACGCCGGCGACGGAAAAGGAGTTGGATGTGGCGAAATTTAATACGCGATCCTCGTCGTCGTAAATCTGTTGCTTGGCGTCGGCGTCCGGAGACCGTCTGCGCGCGAGCCAAAGGAACCCGGGCGAGCGAGCGTCAGTCAGTCTTCTCTCGTCGACGCGCGCGAACACGCGCGATCATCCATCCCACGCGCGAAAAGAAAGGAGACGAAAAATTCCAAACGCACCTCTTGCTCTTAAATTTGGTCTCGACGTAATCCCCGGGCATTTTCGCGTCTTCGCCGACAAAGTCTCGCTTGAACGCCCTCCAGGCCCCGTCCCAGTCGTTTTGTACATCTTGTCCCCGCCCGTCCCCGTCGTCCCCTGACGCGCGCGTCGAAACGCGTCCCGTTCGTCCGCGCGAACGAATCACAGCCTTTCGCGCCACCGCAACGTCGACGCGGGACGTCGACGTCGTCGTCGTCGCGACGTTCGCGCGCGCGAATCGTAGATGCTTCGCCGAGCACAACATTTTGTTTTGCGCGTTTGCTTCACAAAAACGCGCGCGCGCGCGCGTAACAAGGAGAAGAAGAAAAAGGAAAGAGTGTGAAAACCAGTCAACCGTTCCCGCGCGCGACGAATGCGACGGACCGATCGGTGACGCGCGGACGTATGGACGTCGGCGCGGAAATCTCTGACGACGTCGTGAGTTTTTTATGCTTCCGAGACGAGACGAGACGAGACTATGTGCGTATGCGTAAATAGTTTTATACGTGATGACACAGGGCGCGCTCGACACACATTCGTCTTTCTGTCACACGTCGACGCGATGCGCCGAAAAACGACGGCAACGGGGACGGGGACGGCCAAAAAGCCGGGAACGGACCCGCGCGTAATGTGCGCAAAGTTTGCGTCGGCGAACGCCGAGTTGGCACGGGCGAACACAAAGGTACGGGTGATGGATGACGGTTCGCGTTCGTCGGATTTGCGCGTTTGTCTGGGACGCGCGAGACTGACGGTTGTCGTTCAATCTAATCGCCGCGATACCGCGTGGTTTCGCGGTGATTACGCACGGATGGAAATATAGTTGAAAGCGTCGGCGCTCGAGGCGTGCGCGCGGGCAGAGTCTGCGATGGCGGCGGAACGGATGTTGACGTCGGCGTTGAAAGCCGTTCGGCGAACGGTGGATGAGGAGAAGAGAATGTGGCTCGAGGAACTGCGAGAAGCGAGGAACGAGACGGCGCGGTTGCGCGTGGAGCTCGCGCGCGTGCGGACAAATGATGCTGAGTCGCGGAGCGTATCGACAGATTCGATTTATGTGTTTGCGGATGACGCGTCGTCCACGTCCCGCGAGGACGACGCATCGATGGAGGATCAAGACTCGGCGACTCTTCGCGAAGCCGCCGAGGCGCTGAGAGCGTTGTCCATCACTCTGTGCGATGCTGCGAGTGAGCGAAAGGCGTTGCAAAACGTGAATCGCACGCCTACGTCGACCCCTCAGTCATCGAGCGTGGTGAAGAGACAACCATTCGCGGGCGAGACGGCGAGACGAACGCTCCGTGCTCGACACGCCATGCGAGCGGTAAATTACACCGAACCGAGCCTCAAGGTGAAAATGCGACGCCAAGACATCCCGAATATCACCGTTCCAACCCGTCCCGATAGTTCTCGGCCGAAATCACCCGCAGAAATCTTCGCAGAGATCCCGCAATTGGCGCCCGAATCGGCGGCATCATCCGTCCGCTATGCGTCCAAACCGCGCCGAACGGCATCCGTCGGCGTAGATTACACCGAGCCCGATCTCGTGCGCAAAATGCGCCGAGCCTGATGCTCTGTGCTATTTGTTTCTCAATTTCGACTTCGACAGCCCGGTCGCATCGCTGAGAAGCGATCGAAAAGGCTACATTCCAGAGTCGGATTATTTGTTCAAACAGTTGTAAATAAATCTCAAACAGTCCATCCATCTTCACAACCGAACGCGCGACTCGAACGGCGATGCGCGCCGGTTCGATGGCGATCGCCGCGCGCATCTTCGCGATCGTTTTCGTTTTGCCGACAGCAACGATTGCCGCGCCGTTGACGGCGATAGGCGCGCCGTTGACGCCCGTCGATGCGTTGACGGTTGAATTTACATCCGCGGCTCGCGCGTCGTCGTATTCGACCGCGTACGCTGTCGGCGCGAAGGATATGACGGCAATCTCGGTGTCGTCGACGCCGACGAGCGCAGTCATCGCGAGCGTCGCGGATGTCGGGCCGTGTGAGGGGTTGTTTGTGTTTGAAAGCCGGCGGAAGTCTCTGCCGAGAGGAGTCTCGCGGACTAGGCTCGCTGTTACGTGCGCGGAGACGTCTTCGTTTCTCGTGTACGCTGTCAATGCGGATGGGAGCGGGGCGAGGAGGATTGTGGAGATTAAAAATGAGGCTCGGATACAGAACCCTCGGGATTTGGTGGTGGTGAACGATACGCTCGCGTTCATCGCTTCGGCGGCGCACTCGCGTGTGGTGGCGGTTCGCTTGGATTCGAACGAAGAAGACCCGCCTGTGATTGGGGAGTCTTTCAAGCTTTCCGGGGTTGATACATTGACTTTAGGGCCTTTGGAACGGGAGACGCTGCGAGTGATGAGCGGTGCGGCGCGTAGAGTCACGACGCTCAAGTACACGCCCGCGGGGACGTTGCAACTCGTCGGTAGCACAAAGGATAGTCGATTAGAAAGCGCGAGCGGGACGTGCGTAGGCGTCGGAGACAGCAGTGATAGGTTGTATACCTACGTCGTGTCGCCGAAAAAGCTCGGCGGAACGCTCTCCATCTTGAACAGCTCCGAGTTTGGCGCCCCGCAGTATCTCGTCGGCGTGCATGCTGGCGGAGCCCCGAACGCCGATTCGGAATCCGAATGGTCCCCCGTTGCCCACGTCAATCTCAAGGGCGCCACCGACGTTAGCGTCCACGGAAACCGCGCGTACGTCGCGGCGAGCACACTCGGTGCCATCGCTATCGTTGATCTCTCCGAACCATCCCGTCCGACGGTCGCGGATACGCTCCGTTCGCCCGCGCTTGCCGGCGTGAACAAAGTGTCGGCTTCTCCAGACGGCAAATTCCTGGTATCGCTCGTCAACGGTACGAGTGCCGTCATCGCCAGCGCCGACGACGCCGTCGTCGCGGCTGCATCGAAGCGTCGCAGATTCATGTAGTTAACCATCGTTGGTAGCGTTCCCGTGCGCGTTAGTTAGTCGAGTCATTAGCATCCAATTGTAACGTCGTCGTCGCAGTGTTCGTTTGCCAAAGCGCCAAACCCTCACCACTCGCCGCCTCACTTGCCGACACCGATGGCGACAGCCTCCCTCTGTGCCGCGACGACGATGACGACGACGACGACGACGACGCGCGTGTTCTCGCGTTCTACTGCGTCATCACACCCCGCGCGGGCCCATCGCGTCGTCGGTTCGCGCGCAAACCCGAAGAGGCGAACGACGCTGGCGGCTGCGACCGAGGAAGACTCGACTTCGTCGTACATCCCGGGCCATCGGTCCGTGCTCGCGGGAGAGATTCATCGCTACGAGGCCAAGGAGGAATACTCGAGGTACGTCTGCGGGTGTGCGTGGAACGACTGTCGATCGCGCGCGCGAGAGAGAGAGTCGAATGAGAGAGACCACTGACGCTTTTTGCGCTTTTCACCTTTCGAGTAGATTTGATAGTTTGGATGCGCATAGAGAAAAGTTTACGAATGCGTACGCGTACGATGTGAAGACCAAGGTGGCGGCACCGGCGAGGTATAGGGTGAAGCTTCCGAGAGGGTACGATTCGAAACGGGAAAAGCCGTACTCAGCATTGATTTGTGTTCCGGGCGAGGCGGGCTTTGGACCGAGGGACGGAAAGACGTCGTTGATGACGAGCGTTTCGAAGAAGAGATGGAACGATGACCACGATGTCGTGATCGTAGAGTTGGGTTTCAACACCCCGACGTGGTTGAACGATTCTTCATCGGTGAACCACGAGAGTTATTTGTTGAAGGTTGTCCTCCCGCACTTTTTGGCGGCGCACAACATTGGTAGAATGTCCCTATTGGGATACGGTTCTGGGGCGCAGGGCGCGCTTAGTTTGCTCGCGAGGATGCCGACGACTTTCGATAGCGTCGTCGCCGCCGACGCCCCGGTGCTGGGAGGTTTTAAGAGCGCCGTGCACGAGTGGGGCGCCGAAGACCTCAATCGCGGCGCGAATTGGGGCTCCTGGAACATCGCCTTTCCAAAGGATGAAGATTTCGACGCCTACGACGTCGCCAATCTCGTCAACGATCCGTGGGTGCGCGATCAACTCAATTATGAAGCCCCACGCATCGCCATAATCCCGGGTAAGAAGACGGTGAACGAGCTCGGTGATTTCACAAGGCTTCTCGACGACGCCGGTGTTCAACACGACGTCGTCTCTGGTTTCGAAAACGAAGACATCGGTCGCGAGGGCGACTGGATAGACGCCGCGCTCAACTGGCTCGCTCCGAAAATGATTGCGTGATTTCGTCGCGACGCCGTTCGGTCGGTAGTTTCACAACCAAGCCGTGTACACGTTGTAACAACATACTTTTCTTTACATTCCAAATTTCAGCCGCCACCGCGAACGAATGAAACAAGCAGTCAACCGCCAGTTCACGCCGCGAAGAAGACCGGACCGCGACGCGGCAAAAAGCACAAGAGAACCCAAAGGTGCATCATCATGGCGGCATCGGATGCGTCGTCGACGAAGCGCGTCATCATCGCGGGTGACGCGAGAGACTCATTCGACGCACTCATCGCTCGGGTGGAGACTGTGCACGCCAACCCGAAAGCAGGTCCGTTCGACGCGGTGTTCGTAGCCGGACGGGTGTACCCAGGGGACGACGCGGAAAAAGCGATGGAAGCGTACGCGTCTGGGGAGAAACGGGCGCCGATTCCGGTGTATTTCATCGATGCGGATGGAGAGAAAGGATTGGAGTATGCGAGAGAGAGAGCCGCTGCAAACGCGAACGCCAGTGGGGCGTCGCCAGTGCTCGAGATTGCGCCGAACGTATACATGCTGAGTGAATCTCGGGTTTATGACTTATGCGATGGGTTAAAGGTGGCGGCGATGCCGGGGAGGTTTGATGCATTGTCGTACGAAGACGCGAGTGCGTTGGGTAAGTCTTCTGCGAAACGCAACGGCGAAACCACAGAGGACGACGTGGCGTCGATGCGAGAGAGCTTCGAGGATATGAAAAAGAAGGATGTTGTGGATATTTTCCTCACGAGAGATTGGCCGGCGGGGACTTTAGACGTGCACGGACGCGAGGTTGGACGCGAGGCGAAAAGCGCAAGTTCCACAGGCAGCCCAGCGTGTCGGGCGTTGGCGCTGACGCTCGCTCCGCGGTATCACTTTGCCGGATCGCACCCATTTTTCTTTGATCGAGAACCCTACATCAACGCGAAGAACGATCCGAGCGCGTCGTCGTGGGTGACGAGGTTTATCAATCTTGCAACTTGCGCTAACGAAGACGGCCAAAAGTGGATGCACGCCCTGAAAGTTGAGCCTGGATCCGTCATCGATCGAGCGGCGTTGTGTCGAATTCCGCCCGACGCAGGACCAAATCCGTACACGCAGGCGCCGGGGCAAAAGCGCCGTGCGCAGGATTTAAAACCGGATTGGAGAGATGGCGCTGCCGGTGCGACTAAAAAGCCAAAGCGTGAGACGACGACCAGGGAAATCAAGGGAGACGTCGATAAGACGATTTACGTCCGTAACCTCAACTGGAAAGCGGACGAGGGTGCAATTTCTGAGTACTTTGGCGAATGCGGGGAGCTCGTCGACGTGAGACTAGCGAGAAAACCCGACGGTCAAAGCCGAGGATTTTGTCACATTTCCTTTGCTACTCTTGAGGGTGCTCAAGCCGCGCTCGAACGTAACTCGGCGTCCTTCTTCGGGCGCGACATCGTCGTTGAAATGACGACGGGTAAGCCAATGAGGCGAGAGGCGCGGCCGCCCGCGGCTCCTCCGGGTGGCTGTTGGTTTTGTCTTTCCAATGAAAAGGATGTGCACCTCGTCGCAAGCATCGCCAACGAGTGCTTCTTGAGCATGGACAAGGGAGGTCTCACCGCTGAACACTGCCAAGTCATCCCCGTCGAGCACTTGCCGTCCTTTGCGTGTTTGCCAGAATCCACCGCGTCTGAAATGTGGTCTTACTTTGACGCCCTGCGTCGGTACGCTGCGACGAAGGATCAACAGCTCGTCATCTTTGAGCGACATCTCGAACTGCGTAACAAGGGAGGTAACCACTGCCACATGAACTGTGTTTTGGTGAACAACGACAGAGCCAAACTCGCGGAGAAGATTTTCAATCAAGCTGCCAAAAGGTTGGATTTTGCGTGGACTAAGCTCGACGCGCCCGCTTCGGCGCTCGACGCTCAAGCGGCCATCACCGCGGCAGTGGATGAAGGTGAATACTATGCGGTGCACCTACCAGATGGCTCCATCCTTGTTCGGGCGATTGCCAAGGGTGAGAAGCACTGGATGCAACTCGGTCGTGAGGTTATTTCCCATCTCATCAAGGCGCCAGAGCGAGCGAATTGGCAGTCGTGCATGGAGGATGAAGAAAAGGAAACGGCGCGTACCACCGCGTTTGCCGATGCCTTTGCGGCTTTCGATCCGACAAAACAGGAATGATGACGACGATTGATTCCACGAATCAAACCAACAGTCCCTTTAGCTCGATTACTTGGAATTGAAGACTTATTCGTTAGCAATCACCCTCACCGCGAATCGTCGACTTCTGGACGATTCACTTTCATGGTTTGTACGTGCCTCTCCGCAAGAGTGTGCCACACTCTTCGTCTCGTCACGGCGGCTTCGAGCCGCCATGGCGCTCGGAGAAGCGGTACACGCGGTGCAACGCCCGACAACATCATACAGCGTCGCCGCTTTTTCCAACTTTTCCCGCCCATGGCTCGCTCTGTACGGTCGACGGGCGCCGCAGAGGGTCATCGAAGTGCCCGACATTTTACTCGCGCTCGATGAAAACTCTCTCGTTGAAATCGCCAAGCGCATTGGCCCGCGCGCGCTCGCCAGGCTCGCGTGCACGTGCTACGCGATGCGACAATTTGTTCACGCCCGCGAGGACGTGTGGAGACACTTTTGTCTCGAGGCGTTCGCGCACAGAGAGTTGGGTAAGAAGACTAGGGAGCTCTGTGCCAAACTCTACGGAGGTTGTTGGCGTGGCATGTTCATGAAACGGTTGAGGCTACGCACGGATGGGTTGTACGTCTCGAGAAACACATACATCAAGCCCGGGACGAAGACCATGGATCGAAACGTCGATCCCGTACACCTCGTCGTCTGGTTCCGTTACTTTCGGTTCTTCGCAAACGGAGCGTTTTACTCAAAGACTTCTCCCCAAAAGCTCAGAGTGGAGGCAAAGGTTCTGAGGGATTCCGCCGCGTGTGCGCGGTCGACGGAGGTTTCTCACGGCGGGTTCACGATAGATCGCGAGGATAGGGTGCACTGTCAAGTCATACGCACCACGTCGTCTGGATCAATGTCCACGACGCATTTTTGGACGAGACTTCGACAAACGAAACCGGGCGCTTCCAATCGCATCGACATGGTCAAAATCGCCATGGTTGACGGCGATAACGAACCACCTAGCCCAGACGAGGACGAATGGGCCTCCATAGACGATGAAGAACACCTTTACCGACGCGGTCTCGGGATTTCAGCGCACAAATTCGACGGTACCGCAGAAGTTCGCATCGCCAACCGCGGCATGTCCACGCTTGTCTTTGTCCCGTGGGACGAGGTCAACTCTCACGAAATCAATAAAGGTGTCGATGAGATGGACTTTTACGTCACTGGGTAACGCGTGGCGTCATACATTCGCGTCTTCCATCCCGTAATCACTCGTCGGTGTAGGTAGAATTCTTTTCAGTTGTTGTAACACTAGCGCCAATTCTTTGAGCAGAACCAACTGAGAACAAAGTAGTGGGTCTGACTGTGACGTGACTCGCGCCTCAGACGTCGACGCGCGGGCGAGTGCGTGCGACGGCACAGACCACAGGAGAGAGAGTCAGTCGCGAGACGTCAATCGCGAGAGGCGTCGACGCGAGCCCGCGCGAAAAACCGCTCGACAACGTTGACGACGAAGAACGACGACGCGGCGGTTGGGGAAAACCTAAAAAGTTTTAAACGCAGCGATACGAGTGGAAATGGACGGTGGCGCGACGTTCGATGACGCGGGGTTCCGACAGCGATCACCGGAACCGGAACCGATGGCAGCCACGGTCGCGAGCGAGGACACCGGGATGAGGGACGCGACGCCGGTGGCGTTGGAGGATGTGGGAGGAGAAGTCGTCGATTCGATCATCATCTCTCACGATGACGCGAGATTTTTGATCGGGTCCAGGGGATCGACAAAGGCAAAGTTAGCCAAGGTGAGCGGGGCGAGATTGGAGGTTTCAGCCGTGGATCCGAACGCAGAGAATGGGAACCAGCGGTTGGATATCAAGGGTTCAGCTGCTGCGCGAGCGAAAGCCAAGAGGTACTGCGAGTGGGTGCTCAGACAGAGAGTCGGTACCATCGTGGTGGACACTTCGACGCAAAGTGATGATGTGACCATTATGGATGTACCGGCTTCGTGCACGGCGTATATCACAGGACACGCTGGAAGCGGTTTGCGTCGGATTGAAGAGAACAATTCTTCGTTGATGTTTTTCGGTAAACCGACGACGGACCCGGAGGACGCGCCAGAGAAGCTCATCATCTGTGGATCGCGAAAGGCTCGTAGAGGATCTGAACTCTCGGTTATGAGCTCTGTGGAGAGGAGGGATCCGGGCACGTACGTCGGTGAAGATGGGAAGCTCAAGGTTAAGTTTGACCAGCCTGGGGATGGTCTGAATGACGGTTGGGGTTTCGATGTCTTTCCGTTTGCAAACGACGAGGAAGTGAAATTCGCCGTGGGCGCTCAGGTAGGTTTTCTAGCCTTTTCCGCGTCTTTCTTCGATTTATAGTTTTGTCTTTTTTCCTCGTACGCATGACGAGTAGATCCGTTCGGGGCACAACCATGTCGAACGTTAGATCACTCGAGCTCTCTCTCATGCGAAAAGTAAAACTTTATGGAAATATGCGGGTGTTTTCTGTCTCGCCACTGTGGGCCAGTATGCCGTCCAGTGAGTGAACGCTTTCATGTCTACCCGTACATTCTTCGTCTCTATTTATTTCCGACTTGCCTTTATACGCTCTTCACGTGAGCGACTGTCGCTAACCTTTTCTCATCGTACTTTCGGTACTTGCAGGGAAACACTAGAAAGAAGGTTGCCGCAGCTTCTGGATGCAGCTTTGAATACGTTGGGATGTTGGGCGTCATGGCTGGCATTCAAGAAGCTCGCATGCGATGTTGGGACTATATCAAATGGATCATGAAGCAAATGAAAGGAACACTTCACGAGCACCTCGCGTACAAGGACCGATCCGACGTCACCGTCATGCACGTAAAGTCTGGACACGGAGGCATCAGCCGAGTGTACGGCAAGAATGGAGACACCTTGCGCGAGATTGAGAAACGGACCGCCACGTGTGTCTTCAACATGCCGGACCCAGAGACCCCAGGATCCGAATTGTTGTGCATTTACAGCCACGACGCCGACGCTCGTGACAGAGCCAAGAGAGCAGTGGAAAACGTTCTCGTCCATGGGCTCCCTTTCCCGGAAGACAGGCAACAGAACAACAACAATGGCAAGCGCGGTGATCGTGGTGGTAACAAAGGAGGCGGAGGACAAAAGCAAAGATGCTACGACTTTAGTGTGGGTCGATGCACGCGAGGGGATCGTTGCAGATGGGCGCACGTCGTTCCGGATGGCAATCAACGCGGCGGCGGACCGGACAGAGGAGGTGGGGGCCCAGATAGACGTAACCGACGAGGTGGACGCGAAGCGAAGCCTTACGCTCGCCCGAGCGAAAAGTGGGGCGCTGGTGCAAACCGAGCCAAGCCAGAAACGATGGATTTGAGGTATACCATTAGCGAACAAATGTGACAAACTGTTGTAACTACGCATATGCAAAACTTACTTAGAGCTCGCGCGTTCGCGACGCAACAAAATCCTCAAACTCACGCGCCCCGACTTCGAATATCGATTGTTCCTTCTCATCGAGCGATCCATTGAGCGCGTCATCTAAAACGGCTCGCGCTTCTCGCAATTTCGAAGAGCCGCCCATCTCGTACAGAAAGCGAGCCAAATCGAGATGATGCTCTGCGTACTCGGGTTCGAGCTTCACCGCCTGTCTAAAGTAGAGCTCCAAATCCGATTCCGTCGGCGCATCTGGCCCTTCCAGCTTGGCCGAACACTTGGCCAAGACATGATACGCCTGGCCAAACTCGGTCGCACGCTTCAACGCAGCCGACGCGTCGTCCACGCACGCGTCGTACTGCTTCCTCTTCTCTTGCACTCTCGCTCGGCTGTAATACAACCCCGGCGCATCTCTCACCTTTTCGAGCGCCTCGTCGTACGTCTTTAACGCTTCATCCAATCGACCATCTTCGACTTGATTCTGCGCCAGCGATTCCCACGCGAGCGCATCGCCCGGTCTCGTCTTGACGGCACCACGATAATACGACTCAGCTCGGCTTCGGTCCCCGCGCGAAGTCGCCCACAAATCCCCCAACGCAATCCTTGCGTCCACGTACTCGGGCCAATGTTTCAGCGCGAGCTCATAACTCTCTCTCGCCAATTCAAAACCACTCGGAGTCTTCTTCGCGAAGGTTTCTCCAATGCCATACAGCGCCGGCGGAAAGTTGGCTTTCGAACTCAGCGCCGCTACGTAACACGCCAACGCGAGCTCATCCTTTCCTCGTTTCAGGTACGCGTCCGCCGCGCTGTTCGCCCGGCGGTGTCCAGCCTTTACCTCTGGACACATCGAGATATTTACCGTCGCGAGCGCCTGCGCGTCGATCGAGTTTCCGTTAGTCGGGTAAACAAGATGATGTTGACGAATCGAGTTTGTTATGTGAACGAGATCGACGATCTTCAACAACGACGCACCGCGTAGAGCGTCGGGGTGAGTCCCGGGAGGTTTGGCGGTGTCGCCGCGACGCGCAGAGTCGCGTGCGCGAACGCCAACGCGAGGCAGGCGACAATCAAGGCTTGCGCGCGATGTAACATTCTGTTGTCGGCAGGCTTGAACTGACGTCGACAACTCGACGGTGAGGGAGGACTTTGTCGGTCGAGTGCGTGGGCATGGTTCATAGTTCATGTTTGTTTATTAAATGACTGTGAGCTCACCCTCTTTGCGACGAACGGTGTTTTCCCACCGCTGACGCGACATCTCCATGATGTTGGCGAACCTAGTGCCGTCGCCGGAAATTTTACATCCGGGCCACAGCCAAAGCAAGACGTTTCTACCTAATATCTCCCGCAGGTTTGCGAGCAAACCGAGCGAGTACGGGTGCTCAACGACGGTGGGAATGTTATTAAACTTGGATCGAACGCCTTCGTAGTGCTCAATCGTCGTCTTGTTGTTGATGACGAGACGCACGTGCCAGGCGAATAAACCGCCAATGGCGAGCGCGAGCGCCGTCGTGACAACCAAACATCCCACCACGAGACCGACCGTCTTCCCGTCGTCTAGTTGATGCCCGTGTGCGCTAAATATTTCATCTCGTGCAAATGTTCCGAGGTAATACACCGCCTGCGCGAGCGACACTGTGGCGTAGAACAAGAACAAAAAGAAGCTCTTGTAATTGAAGTGTCCGATGCAATTGTTCACCCACACGCAGTGATGATCCATGCGGAGCACGCATCGCTTACACACCCGACAGTGATGCGTACGGGGCGGTTTGTGCCTCTCACACTTCTGACAAAACCTATGACCCCCACCCTTGCGCTTCGCCTCAACCAATCCGTCTCCCCCGGTTTCCACGCACGGCGAGTAATCCCCGGGAACCCGCCCGGGGTCTCTAAAAACCGTGCACGCGTACATCACCACCCCCAACGCCGACGTCAATCCAAATACGAGCTCACTCACACGCCCGTGAAACCCAGTCTGAAACGCAAAAGCCTTGGTCGTCTCGTAACAGTACGCGTAGACGCCAAGCACGAGCACCACCGGAAGATTGAGCTTACCGAAACAACGCCTCGCGATCGCCCTCGCGCGCGACGTGCGTCTCCCACCCGCGTGCGACGACGCACCGGTTTCGACCGTTCCGACGACCATGACGAATCACACCGCACTCCGCCCGTTCGCCGCTCGACACACACGCACTGCGACGCCGTATGTACGGATAGGGTTGTTCCCCCGTCGACGATCCCACCCTCGCAGACGCCGGTCGTCCTGGTCAGTCGTCGTGTCGTTCAATCAACGACGCACCGATCCACACCGACAATTCGCACCGCACTTACACCCCGGTCCGCACCGGCAATCCTTCCACGGGCACGCCGCACCCGCGCTTCCGCACGACGATCCACCGGTGGATTTCGACCCACAAGTTGAAGAAGTCGTGCTCTTCTTCGCGTTCGACGAAGCGGATCCGCCGCCGCTTTTGGCACCGCCGCCGAAGAGTCCACCGAGGAATCCCATGTGTGTGCGCTCGACGGCGCGTTTACGATGCGGTGTGGTTTACTTTTTTCGCCGCGCAGTGACGCGGGCGTGTGAACGAATGAGGATAGCAATGGTTACGGCGTCACACTTTGGCATGTCAAAGTCGTCGTCGTCGGTCAATGCGGTGGCGTCGAACGCGCGTGCGCGTCGTAAATCGTCATCGCGCGGTGTGGATGTCGTCGCGAAATCGTCGAGAGGAGTAGGAGGAAGAAGAAGAGACGGACAGAATGACGATATGTTGAACGCTTTTTTGCGACCGATGATGACGGATGCGGAAGACGCGGCGCGACGCGTGGTGGATGACGTCGTCGCGTCGACGCTTCGGGCGATTGGTGGCATCGCAACCGATACGTTCGGGGGCGGGGTGGCGGCGACGGCGGCCACGTCGACGATGACGACGGATGCGTTTCCGTTTCCGCGCGGACCCAAAGAGGACGTGGCGTTGGAGTTGGCGTACGACCCTCTGGCGTTCATCGAACGCGTGACGAGAGAGCACGGTGACGCGGTCGGGTTGACGCTGGCGAGGGAAAAGGTGGTGCTGGTGTCCTCACCCGAGCTCGCGAGGGCGGTGTTGGCGGATGAGAGCGATTGTTTTCAAAAGGAAGGTACAGCTTTTTTTCCGGGTTCATCCCTGGCGGGTAACGGATTGTTGGTGAGCGATGGAGAGACGTGGGCGAGACAGAGACGGTTGAGCAATCCGGCGTTTAGAAGAGCCGCGGTGGCGACGTACGCGCGGTGCATGATTGAGGTTGGGGAGAAGTTGGTGAAGACGGAATGGTCAAGGAGAGGGGAGCGAGACGCGTACGCCGATTTTAACGACGCTACGTTGGAAATCGTCGCTCGGGCGCTCTTCGGAACCGATGTCGTCGGTTCGAGGGCGAACCGGATTAACGCGGCGATTAAGGATGCGTTTGAGTTTTTTGGTCGACGCGCGGCGACGGGGATGGTGATTCCGGAGTGGCTTCCGACGTTTGATAACGTGCGGTACAATGAAGCGGTGAAGAGACTCGATGATGAGGTGTACGCAATCATCGCAAAGAGGCGACAAGCCATCAAAGATGGACAGAGTAGCGGCGATGCGGATCTTCTCGATCGACTCTTGCGCGCGACGGATGAGGAAGATGACGCTTCCACGCCCTCTGGGATGACTGATAAGGCGCTGCGAGACGAATTGATGACACTCATGGTCGCCGGTCAAGAGACAAGCGCCATTTTACTCTCATGGGCGTGCGCTCTCATCGCCGAGCATCCAGATGTGAGCAACAAAATTGCAGCGGAAGTGCGAGAGGTTCTCAGCGCGAAGCCTCCGCACTCGTCTCTCGAAGCCAGCGACTTTTCGAAATTGCAGTACACAGAGGCCGTGATTTTAGAGACGCTTCGCATTCGTCCTCCGGCGTACATGGTTGGTCGATGCGCTTCGAAAGACGTGCAGTTGCGAGACGACTTGACGATTCGAAAGGGCACCACTGTTTTGATTGCTCCGTACATCATTCAGCGCGATCCAAAGTATTGGAACGAGCCAACGCAGTTTAAGCCGGAAAGATGGCTCGTGCCGAGTCCGTTTTCAGCCGGCACGCTCGCTCGCGACGCGTTGAAGAATTTAGGACCGAACGACGCGTACTTTCCGTTCGGTGGTGGGCCGCGCGTGTGTATCGGGACCGGTTTCGCCATGATGGAGAGTGTCTTGCTCTTGGGACTTATTTGCGAATCTTGCGAAATGCGTTTGCCGCCCATGATGAGCTCGCCTCGGCCCAAGGCGTTGATCACCTTGCGACCGGATGAAATTAAGCTTGTAGTCGGACCGCGACCGAGAAGGAACTAGCAACTTTAGTGATAGATTCTAATGAAACAGCTAACTAACTCTAGTAGACTACCAATTGTTCAATTGTACCGCACCGACCGTCTTTGCGCGGATGTGATAATTTGTTCTCAAAGCGTCGCGAGCGTTTTGCGAGCCGGGCGCTCCTCCTATCCAATCTTGATACAAAGCGGCGACGTCCGTCATCGGCCGCGTCTTTGAATCGATTCTGTACTGCTCATCAAGCGCATCGATCAACTCTTTGTTTGACATGTCGTTTCGAGCTGGAATTTGACCGCCGCCGTTCAAGCAACCTGAAGGACAAGCCATCACCTCGACGAAGTGATACTTGCACTTCTTCAACTTTACACTTCTGATGAGATTTTGAATGTTCCTAAACCCGTATGCCACCGCAACTCGAAGCACGACTTCACCGTTGACGGAAAGCATCGCCTCTCTCATATCTGCGTTTCGTAACTTGACCCACTCAATCTCGCCGACGACGGGCACATTGAATGCCTCAGCGGCGGCGCGGCGGAAAACGTACTCCGCATATCCCCCTGAGCTCGAAACTGCCGGGGCGGCATGCGCGCTCTCCGGCGCACACTCGTTAACGGTTTTAAAAGTGTCCAGAGCGTTCGCCGGCGCGTCGCGCAGATGACACAAACCAGCTTTTTCGAGCAACGCCGTCACTTCACCCGTGGTGAGAACGACGTCGACATCTTTGACGCCTTCTCGCACGAAATCGTCTCGACTCGCCTCGAGTTTTTTATCGTAGCAAGGCATGACGCTCACGTGATAAACCTGTCCCGGCTGCACCTCCAAGTCGCGCGCGACAGCCGTCTTGACAAACGTACCCATGATTTGCTGCGGACTCTTTGTCCTCGCCATCAACGGCACGACGAGCTCCCCGTGCGTCTTCTCCGCGTAACACACCCAACCCGGACACGCGCTCGCCACCATGGGCGCCTCCGTTGTTTCCACGTTCCTATGTCGCTCGCTAAACTCTGCGTACGTCTCCACCAACGCCAAATCCCGACTGAATGACGTATCGAACACACGCGCTGCACCAAACGCGGACTTGAACAACCCGCTCAGACGCCCACGCGCTTCCTCCATCGACATACCGTACGCCGCACCTAGACTCATCACCGACTGCGGGCTCACGCTCGCGATAATTGTGAGCCCATCCGCGCGCGCTCTCGACGTCGTCGCCACGAATTCATCCACCGACTGTTGCTCCAGCAGCACCGTTTCAGCGCTCGTCACACAACCGCTGCACGCCAAGCAGTCACTCAGCGACACCTTGAGCGCTTCTCCGTCGCGTCCACCGCTCGACATGGGCGTAAACGTCGTTGGGGTTTCCGTCATCGGCGTTTCTGTCGTTTTACGTCTTCTGTTGAGCGCAACCTCACCCGTGACGGCGGCGGCGGCGGCGGAATCAACATCCTGGAGTCGAAGTTTACCACCGCCGTCGAGCGCGACGACGCAGTCTTGCGACGGGGCGATGAAATCATCGAGGGCGTCCGGGGCGATTTTAACCGCACCAGAAAACCCTGACATGGGCGCTCGCGGTCGGGTGAATGACGCAGAGGGGCGGTGGCGTCGTCGTTTGAGGTGCGCGGGTGAATCTCAACAAAGCAAACAACAGTCCGCGTTTCAGTTTCATTTTGTGGTTGGTAACAATTACAATGGTTTTTGAATGGTGCGCGTGGTTCGTTCGGCATCTTCGTCTCAGTGCTTAATCTTTTTTGAGCGGGCGTTGACGGCGCTTTGAACGTACGCACCGATTAGCGACTTTATCTTTTCCTTGCGTTTGCTCGTGAGAAAAGCGGACGCGGTATCGGTGACGCCACCAGAATTTTCAAGGATTTTGTCGACAATTTTGCCCTCCATCTTTTTGCATTCCGCCTTGGTGACAATGTCTCGATCACGCTTGTCTTGCAACTGCTCGTGGACATATTTGTGCACTTGTTTTCTGACGCGCTCTTGGTATTGGTCAAGCGAAATTTGTGGCTTGTCTTCTTCGTCGTCCTCGTCGTCGTCATTTTCGGCGTGCTTGCGCTTTTTCGCCTTGGATCTCTCGCGTTTCTTCGCAGCGGCGTCGTTGAACGCGTCGAAGGAGCTAATGATATCCTTCTTTGGCATTCTGACTCCCGCCGTCGCCGCGGTCTCCGCTTCTCGCGCGGCACGCTGCGCCTCTTCGGCGAGTCGCATAGCCTCCTTCACCTGCTCGGCAGCGCGCTCGGCAGCTTGTCTCGCCGCGAACGCAGCTTGTCCTTCCGGAAGATCTTGCGCAGCCGAAATGATGGCGTCTCGCTTGGCCCGACGTTCTTCTTCATTCTTTGCCGTGTCAATCTCGACATCCTTTGCGACGATGACTTCTTCAGCGCTATCATTCGCAGTGTCCGTCTCTGCTTGAATCGGCGCACGGCCGAGCAACACGGCGGCCCCGAGACTAGTATTCTTGCGCTGCTGCACGACGGGTTGCTTCTTTTGTTGCTCTTCGACGTCATCGATGGGAGGCAAGCCAGCCGATTTGCGGCTGATGGCGCGCATCCACTTGTGTCCGCACTGCCGTGCTAACAACCGAAGACGCGGGTTCTCGTGCGTTTGGAAGCGATTCTTCAACGTGCGCGGAATCCCACTACTTCTGAGCGCCGGAAGATCCACAGGGATGACGAGCAACAACTCTAGCATTCGCATGGCAAACAAGAGAGATTCAGACGACTTGATGTGCGACTTGACTTCTTGCATCCATTCGTTCAACAAGGCGAGGCCCTCGTGTTTGATGGCCCAGTCGCGGCGATCGGCGGTGGACACTTCATCCACTAGGGCATTCACCATGGCGCGACGCCCCGGAACGGTGCGCAACTTGAGCATAATGGTTGCCAATTCCACTGGAACGTCTACAGTTTCTCCAGCCTCGACCGCAGCCATTATACGATATATGATTTTGGCTTCTTCCTTCCCGGCGTCCGCGAGCAAATCTTCTTGCATGCGTCGACGTCTCAATTCACCGGGGTCAATAATTCTTTCCACGGCGTCGTCTTGTTCGAATTCATATTCATCATCATCGGCGCTGCGCTTTGCGATGGCGGCGCGCATTTCATCCAAATTGAAGACTTCGTCAAAGACCTCTTCACCGAGCGCAATGGCGAGCGCTTGACGAGCGGCGCGCCAGCCAGTCAGCATCGCACCACCGACCGTGTCCGGATGTTCCTTGCACGTGTGCTCGCCGGCAAAGAGAAGTCGTCCTTCGGGCTTGCCGAGATCGTCATAGTCAACAGCACCCTTTGAACCGACGGCGACGAATGAATACGATCCTCGCGCGTACGGGTCAGACTGCCAGCGAGTGACGAGAGATTGCTTGAGCGGTGGCATCTTGGATGGATCACCTGGGAAACAAATGCTTGAAAGCGTCGCCAACACAGACTTGACGATGGACTCAGAGCCTTCCGTCTCCGCCATCTTAGCGGCATCGCCGGCAATCAAAGAGATTAGCATCGGCTTGCCGCTCACCGGAACCAAGTTCCAGAACATAAAGCTTCGACCGCGGTTCTCGCTGCTATCAATCGCGGAACCGAAATAGTCGACAGACTGATCCCAGAAGGCTTCTTCGAATTCGAGGACAACTTTGTTCAAATTACCAAATCCGAGGCGTTCCACCGCGCTCGCCTTCATCGCTCCAAGAGGTGGATCGAACGTGACGTCGCCCGCCTTGAGGCATCCCAACGGGATGGTGCAGATTACGGATGAGCCTTCGATTCGTTCGTCATTCTTTGTCACCACGACGACGCCGTTCGCGTCATGAAGAACGTGAGAGACCGGCGAGTTGAGACGAATATCAACACTTTCAGCGAGTTGGGACATGATGGTGCCGTAGCCGCCGCTCACCATGCAGTGAGCGCCACCGAAACCGCCGTACGTTTCGTCCTGGTTCCAGTGTGGCAGGGAAATGTCGTTCAACGAGGCGCTGCATCCGTACTCGAGGTTTGCCCAGTGCCAGTCGAGAAGTCGACGTTCTGTCTTGCCCATGCGCGCCGCTTGCTCTTCGCGTACGGCTGCGTGTGTTTCGCTATCATCGCTGTCGTTGCCATCGTTTTGCACCAACTTGAGGAAATAGTTGTTGGTCGCCTCCTTGACGGCGTCACCAAACGACATGTCGACAGTCGCGCTCTCGCCAGCGTTATCAACCTTGGCTCGCGCTTCGTCCATCACCAAGTCTCGAATGCGCTCAACCTTTTCGTCGAGTTCTTTCGTAACTTTTTCACCCGTTTTCGTATCGTACAGCGGGCACCCTTCGCGAAGTTCGACAAGGTTCAAGCCCAACTGCTTTGCAACGATGCCGCTCGGATCGGCTCGAACGCCGAGCCAAGGCATACCGGTGCGGCGCTTCGCGTCTTCGCTGATACCAGTCACGATGGACGCTCCGAGATCAACTGGCGCGCTGAAGGTGTCGCGGTCGGTATAAACTCGACCACCGACGCGTTCGCGTGCTTCGAGCACGATCACCTGACCGCCTTGACGCTTAATCATCGTCGCCGCGGCGAGGCCAGCGGGACCGGCGCCAATCACCACAACTGGTCGTGAATCCACGAACGACGGTCGCGGTGGCGCCACGATGGATGCGCTCGCCGATTCATCGCCTTGAACCGCGGCGGGATCGGCGAGGAACTTTTCAATCGTATCTCGAATCACGGGCTTGAAATCTTTGAGAGACGTCCCCAGTCGCTCCTCCAAACGGTGTCGAATAGCCTTCTCGGTATCCACCGTCAGATCCGCGCTCTTGAGTACCGCCAGCAATCCACGCACGACAATCTCTTCCGTCATCGTTTCTCCTTCCGCTACGGTTGCCACCACGACATCGTTCGTCGCTTCTCCGTTTGCGTCGCTCGCGCGCGCAGACGCAGTCGGTTTCGGCGTCTCCTCCACCGATTTCGTCACCCCGTAATTGATCCCCCCGTTCGTCTCCAACCACCGAAAACACCTCGACACGTACGCCGCATCCGCATCATTCCCGACCCCGAGCCTCCTCAACGTCTCCGTCTCGTCAATCATCTCCTCGCACTTCTTCTCCACCGCCCACCGTTCCAAAATCGCGTTTCGCATCCCCAAGTACTCCCCTTCCCCCATCGCCCCTTTCGCCCGGTCCCCGAACGCCCGCGCCTCTAAAAACGACATTCGCACGTGATCCAACCCACAGTGCGCCGCCGCCGTCGCCGACGCCGGAACCACCCCGTCCGGGAACGCGTCGTCGTCCGAATCATTTTCGTCATCCGAGTACAACTCGGACAGCACGAACCTCGACGCGCGTCGTCGAAACGCAAAGGATCTTCTTCCACCGCGCACCGAGTTCGTCGGACCCCCACCGCTCGTCGGACCCCCGCCCGTGGGATCACCGCTCGTCGCCATCGTCCCCGTCCCGTCGTTTCCCGTGAGAGTCTCTGTCGCGACAGTCTCTCACGCCGCCGACGCGTCAGCGTGTGCACGGGTCTCGACGGGCGATCACGACGGGTCGACGACCGACTGATCGAGCGATCCGACGACGACGACTTTTCCATTCCGAGAGACTCGTTCGTCTCTCTCTTCTCTGGGATGAAATCCATCATCCATCCATTTCATCGATGGATGGATGCATAATAAAATCCATCCATTTCATTGAAAAAATCATTCATCGTCGTCATCAGCGTC
>Ga0255759_10001517_pt1 | contig 20684 bp, 16 predicted proteins | sample 101ome_20_FD_179959 | JGI IMG/M metagenome (GOLD analysis project Ga0255759, IMG submission 179959) | Coastal salt marsh microbial communities from the Groves Creek Marsh, Skidaway Island, Georgia - 101404AT metaG (version 2) | ecosystem: Environmental > Aquatic > Marine > Intertidal zone >...
ACCTCTGCTTGAGCAAAGTCTGTATTATAGGTGAGATCTAAAGTAAGAGAAGGTGTTATACTATATTTTAAATCTGCACCAACATCAAAATTAGATGTTTGTTCTTTTTTTTGACTGAAATTAGTTAGTTGTGATAAAGCATATGGAAATAATTTTAAATTACCAGGCTTTATTAATGACACTTTATTCATTTTACCAGCTAATGAGACTCTCTTTATACCAAAATTGAAGCCAAGGGGTAATGGCGCCCAATATGTTATTTCATTTGTCTTACTGATATTTCTTTGAAAGTTGATTCCCCAACTTTTATTTTCTCCAGGACTAAATCTCAAAGATTTTAGAGGTATTGCAAATTCTGCACTCCATCCATATTCTCCAACTTCTGTTTTTACTATCCAAGATGCATCCCAATTTAAATTAGTACCTCCAATGACTCCACCTTGTTGCCTCTGAGCGGTTCTATTACCTACACCTTCATTATCGATCTGAGCATCATATTCCATCCCAGCAGAATTTGTTCCAAAAAGAAATCCGTTTTGTTGGTCGTTGTAGGTATCAATTATAAAAAGGAAACTATCATCATTATCAAGATTAGCATCCCTCCTAGAATCTGAAACAACTAAAGTATTAGGGCTAGAATCATAGCAAATAACTCCTACAAACATCATATCTTTTGTAAATGCAATTCTTACGTCTGTCTCCTCTGATGAAGGATTTCCTAACAATGGTTTTGTTTGGATAAAAGGTCCTATTGATGTGATTGATTTCCATATATCATCGGATAAAATATTCCCATCTAATTCTGGAGCTATCTCTAAATAGTTTGCGTTAAAAGATGGTCTTTCAGAAAGAATATCATCCTGTGAATAAGATATAAATGGAATAAGAAAGAATAAAATAAATTTTTTCATTTAATCATTGAATTGGGTACATATTAAAGTTTTGATCATCAAAATATTTAATCCTATTTGGTATAGCATCTTCAATTTTTTTCTTTAGATCTTCTGAGATTCTATCTGATCTATATCTAATTGCTAAGTAAGGAAGATAGCTTTCAGCAATATCTTCTCTAATTGGGTAGTCTCTTGCATAATCAGAAATAAATTCACAATCTGCTGATTGAGCATCTAGCCAAGAACTTGATTGAGCATGATAAGAATCTAGAGAAGTGTGAGATGCTTCATGGACCAATGTTTCTTCTAAAATTCCTTGATTTTCATAATATGTTTCAGACCAGTCAGTGTGGATTAGTAGGTTATTATTTCCTCCACCAAAAGGCTCATTTCCTTTATGAATCCATGATGTCTCAACATCTTTTCTTAATTCAGTAGTTAATCTTCCAATAACCTCTGCATACTTAAGAGCATAAATTTCCGCATTTTCCCTTGAGCCGAACTCTGGATTTACTTGAATTTCAATTGAAAGACCGTCATCATATTCAGCTGGAAAAAGAAACGGTTCTAGAGTTATCCAGCCAGATCTTCTATCATACATCTGTCTAGTTTCAGTTCCTGCATAAAATAAACTTAGAAATGTTGTAGGGTCTTCCTCAGTTATTATGTCAGGATCAATAAATATTGTTCCACTAAATGGAGGGTTAAAATTTTCATCGCACTCTTCAGATTTATTTATTTTGTCTTTGGCACAAGAAAAAAAAAATATAAAAACAATTAACCTTTTCATCATTTCAATCTACATATATTCCATTAAAATAGAATAGTATTTTTTATTTCCTTTTAAATAAACTATAAATATACTTTCTAGTATTTCCATTTGAGGGATGAGTATATAAATAATTATAGGTATCGATAAGTTTAAAGTTATCTCCTAGATTTTCTTGAAACATATTATTATCATAATTTAAAATATCTAAACCACAACATTTTTTTGCTCCGTCGAGTGCAAACTGCGAGAAAATTACATGCCCCCCGCTTTTGACCTTTCTTTTAAGTAAATTAAAATAAGTTTTTTGTTGATTCAAATTAATAAAAAAGTGTAATACTGATCTATCATGCCATAAATCAACATCTTCAATTTTTAATAATTTGTTTGGATTAGTTAAATCATCAATTATAAAATTAAGTCCTTTCAGAGTATCAAGAGATGATTTTAATTTTTCAATTGCAACATCAGATATATCATTGATTATAATATTTGAGTAACCATCTTTTTGTAATTTTTTAATAAGTAAGGATTCGCCTGCACCTGCATTAAAAATCATAGAAGATTTAGATAAATCACATTTCTGAATTAATTTAAATGTCTCAGATATATCATCTTCAAACCAACCTAAATTTTCTTTAACAGAATTTTTATATGCTGTATTCCAATGGAGCTTGAAGTTGTAATCTCTCATTTAAATTTTATTGTAAAAAAAGTATTTATTAAGATAATTCTTTATTTAATTAGTATAGAATTTATTTTAATAAAGATTATGACTAACCTATTTCCTAAATTTTCAAAAAAAGATCCAAAAAAGTTTTTCAAAACTTTAAACTCTAGAGTAAATAATTACTTTAAAGAGAATCAAATTAAAAAAACAGGAAATTGGAAACTTTATACCAAATCATTGATCATTTTCGGAATTTTTGCAATACCCTACTTTCTAATAATGTTTTTTGACTTTAATCAGTGGATAAGTCTTGGACTAGTCATGATTACAGGTATTGGAATGGCAGGAGTTGGAATGAACATTATGCATGACGGTAATCATGGTGTTTTTTCAAGTAAAAAGTGGGTAAATAAATTAATGGGTAGTAGTATATACATATTAGCTGGAAATGCATATAACTGGCAAATACAACATAATGTACTTCATCATACTTACACTAATATTCATGGTCATGATGAAGACTTAGATGCTGGGAGAATTTTAAGGTTTAGTGAACATAGCAAATGGAAGCCTCATCACAGATTCCAACACTTTTATTCATTTCTCTTATATGGATTAATGACAATTAATTGGGCCATAATTACCGATTATTTTCAAACTAGAAGATATATTAAAAGAAAATTATCATTTAAAAAATTTGTTAATCCTACTAAACAATGGTTAAATCTTATTATTACTAAAATTCTCTATTACTCGATATGGATTGTGTTACCGATATTAATTTTAGATTTAGCTTGGTGGAAAATACTTATTGGATTTTTTATAATGCATTATACAGCTGGAATAATTTTAAGTACTATTTTTCAGTTAGCTCATATTGTTGAAAAAGTAAAAATGCCTTTACCCACAAAAGAATTAGGAATGAAAAACACATGGGCAATTCATCAGTTATTTACAACTTCAAACTTTTCAACTAAAAATAAAATAATGAACTGGTTTTCAGGCGGTTTAAATTTTCAGGTTGAACATCATTTATTTCCTAATATATCCCATATTCATTATAAAAAGTTATCTGAAATAGTTAAAAAAACAGCTAAAGAATTCAATTTACCTTATAATGAATATAAAACAACTAGAGAAGCATTAAAATCACACTTCTTGTTTTTAAAATCTATGGCTAAAAAACCTTTGCAAATAGCCTAAATTAATTCTTAAAACCCGGAGTTGGATTATCAAAAAAGATCCAATTTTTTACATTATTTGGGTCTCTTCCCATCGAAATATCTGTAGATTGTTCAGAATATGTATATGAATCAATGACGGTAATTTTATCTGATGATAATAATATTATTGATTCTCCACTTTTCTTTAACTTATTACTTACATGAAGAGGTCCTTGCTCTTGATCATCATCACACCAAATAACTAAATATCCCTTCGATGGAATAGTTGTTAATGATGGATCAGTATCTGGTATTTGATAAGGGTTGTCATCGTTTGGAGTATCTGTGAAATACATTCCTCCAATATCAATAGGCTCTGAAGTATCATTATAAAGCTCAACCCAATCATCATAATCATTAGAGTCATCTGGGCAACATGAATCATTACTAGCTAAAAATTCATTAATAATTAAACCCATACTCGTATTTTGTTGAATATCTTCTTCTTCACATGAAAACAGAAATAACGATGAAATCATTAAGACATACTTTCTCATAATTTTTTAATTTAACGATTGATAATTTGAATATTTTCATTTTTACATGATATAGAAGTTGATAGAATAAAAAACATCAACAAAAAACTCATTCTATCGGTTATATACTTTTTCAAAGAAAATTTAATTTATTTCACTAATGATATTTAACTTTTTTAAAGTTATATATTAGATTACAGATATGAAATACTTAATATTAATACTATCATTTATTACCTTATCATGTGGCGCTTCAAAAAATAAAGTTGCTGTATATATGTCACCAACGTGCGGATGTTGTAAAAAATGGGTTTCTCATCTAGAAAAAAACGGTTTTGAAGTTGAGTCTATTTATGAAGACAATATGAGGTCAATTAAAACTCAATATAAAATATCTCAAAAAAACACCTCATGTCATACTGGTATTATTGGATCATATTTTATTGAAGGTCATGTACCAGCATCTGACATAAAAGAATTACTTGAGAAACAACCAGATATTGCTGGACTAACTGTTCCTGGAATGCCAGCAGGAATTAATGTACCTGGCATGGAAACCATAAATGAAAAAGCCGAATATGATGTTCTTTATGTTAGAAAAGATGGATCTACGGCAGTATGGAAACAATACAATTAAAAAAATTAATTTATAATTATTATGACTTAGATATAAACAATCTAAAGAAGTTAAATGGTTATGACACAGAAAATTTTTTGATTGATTGTAAAGACGAATCAAAGTATATACTTAAAAAATATCCTTTTTCTAATGAAAATTTATCTTTAGTTAAAGCTGAAAACAACTGTTTAGAGTATTTAAAAAAACTTAATAAATCATCTTATCCATCACCAATTTATACAAAAAATAAGGATTCTTTTGTCATATTTAAAATCAAAAGTAAAAAGTATATTGTTAGGTTATTATCTTATCTTGATGGAGTTTTTTTGGGTGAATTAGATCTTAAAAGACATGATTTAAAAAAGGTTGGAAGGTTTATTGGAAATCTTAGCAAAGAACTCAAAAATTATTCTAATGACTCTATTGCTTCAAGAAAATGTCCTTGGGATATTCAAAATTTAAGTTTAAATAAAAAGTATCTTAAATATATTTCTGAACCAAGTGATAGAAAAATAGTATTATTTTTTTTTCAACAGTTTGAAGAATTTGTATTTCCTCAATTAGATAAGCTTCGTACTTCTATAATTCATAATGATACTAATGAGTGGAATATTTTATTTCAAAAAAATAAAGAATTAGCCATTATAGATTTTGGAGACCTAGCAAAATCCCAATTAATAAATGAAGTTGCCATCGCAATGGTATATGCATCTTATTCAAAAAAAAATCCACTAGAAAATGCATCTATTATTTTAAAATCATATAATAAAGTAATAAAATTAACAGACTTAGAAATATCTCTTCTTTATTATATAATGGCTGCTAAACTATGTATAAGTGTTTGTAATTCCGCTTTCTCTAGGGTTAAAAACCCTGGAAATACATATGCTCTAATTTCAGAAAAGAATGCCTGGAAAATGTTATATTTTTTAGTCAGGACTAGTCCAGATCATGTTGAAAATATATTTAGAAGGACATTAAATAAAGAGAAAAAAAAAAGTAAAAAGGTTAGTAAATACTTAAGAGAAAGAAGCTCTATTCTAAGTCCTATTTTTTCAATTAGTTATAACAAACCAATTATTTTTGAGAGATCAGCATTTCAATATATGTTTGATAATAAAGGAAATACTTTTTTAGATGCATATAATAATATTCCGATTGTAGGTCATGCACACCCTAAAGTAAACTATGCTATTTCAAAACAGATAAAAAAGCTCAATACAAATACAAGATATCTTTATGATAAACTTTATGAATATGGAGATAGATTATTAAAAAAATTTCCTAAAAAATTAAATAAAATATATTTTGTAAACTCAGGAAGTGAAGCAAGTGATTTAGCTATAAAATTAGCATTTTCTCATTCAAAAAATAAAAAAATTATGGTTGTTGAAAATGGGTATCATGGTCACACTCAAAGAGGCACAGATATTAGTCACTATAAATATAGTAATAAGAAAGGTCAGGGTATAAGGGACTACATAGAAGAAATCCCTATGCCTGATACATATAGAAGTATTTATCCAAATGCTATTAAAAATATAGGAAAGAAGTACGCAAATGATGCATCCAAAAAAATAGATAATATAGCCGCATTTATTTCAGAGCCTATCCTAGGCTGTGGTGGGCAGGTTCCATTACCAAAAGACTACTTGAAAATAATTTATAAAAATATTAGAAAAAAAGGAGGGGTATGTATAAGTGATGAAGTTCAAACGGGTTTTGGAAGATTAGGTAAATATTTTTGGGGATTTGAGATGCATAATGTTGTTCCTGATCTAGTAATATTAGGTAAACCAATGGGTAATGGACACCCTATTGGAGCGGTAATAACAACTGATGAAGTTTCTAAATCATTTGAAAGGGGTGTAGAATTTTTTAGTTCTTTTGGAGGAAATCCTGTATCATGTGCAGCAGGTCTAGCTGTATTGGATGTTATAGAAGAAGAAAATCTTCAAAATAATGCTAAGGATGTTGGAGATTATTATTTGAAACAACTTAATATTTTAAAAAAGGAGTTTAGTTGTATTGGTGATGTTAGAGGAGCCGGGTTATTTTTAGGAATAGAAATTGTTGAAAAAAATTCTAAGAAACCTAATACTGTACTTGCTCAAAAATTAAAAAATGAACTAAGAAAAAAATATATTCTTGTAGGTTCTGATGGTCCATTTAATAATGTCATTAAAACAAAACCTCCAATTTGTTTCACAAAAGAAAATGTAGATACGGTTTGCTTAGAAATAAGAAAAATTTTAGATAAATAGATTCTACTTCTTACCTAACGAAATAAGATTTGAAAATATTTTATAAGCACCACTAACCCCTGCTGGTAGCTGTCTAAACCATGAATATGATGTATAAACAAAATACCCCTCACCAACTTTTGAAATTAATATACCTCCATTATTTGGCTTTTCTCCATCATCATTTGAAGAGATTATTGTTTCATATTCTGGAGACCAAGAATTGGGAAAATACAAACCTCTTTCTTGTACCCAACCATTAAAATCTTCTAAATTTATTTTATTAGGATAATTCAATGCAGGATGTTTCTTATTAATTATTCTTACTGGAGCGTCTTCTTGAGAAACTCTATTTCTAGATAATTTAAATGGATAAGGAGAAAATTTATTTACATCTAGATTTCTAGAAGTATTATACTGAATAATAACATTCCCCCCAGAACTCATATAATTCATTAAATTAGGTTTAATATCTAATAAAGACTTATCTGAGTTAAATGCTCTAACCCCAATAATTAAAGCATCATAATTTTTTAAATTCTCAATATTTAAATCTTTTTTTTCAATTATATCCACATTATATCCAACTAAAGACAAAGACTCAGGGATTTTATCACCGGATCCCATTAAATAAGCAATATTTTTTGCTTTAATATTCAAATCAAATTTAATTAATGATACATCTGACTTTGGAAATCTAGTTTGTTGAGATATATGAGAGTATATAATTTTTTGTTTACCTCTTGAGAAAACTTTATCGTCTATTTTAGCTTTGTATGAAATATTACTAATTGAATTTTTAGTTCCAGATAAAGAAACATCAAATCTTAATATTTTTCTTTCATCCTTATTTTTAAAATTTATATCAAAAAATTCTGGCTCAACTTTAATGTCTTCAGTAGCATCTAAGTATACCCTTGCATTCAAGTTATCTGTACCAGATATCACTTCTACTTCTAATTGTTTTTTATTAGTATTTACAAAATACTCAAGATTATTAACTGGGTTCAGATAAATAGGATTACCAATATTGAACGGTCTATACTCATCTCCATTAATTGGACTATTAATTTTATATGTTACAGGAGAATTATAAGTTATTTGTTGTCCATTAATTCTGAAAATAAATTTAGCCTCTAAAGTTGGCTTATTATCTGGTTCACCAACTAGTGTCTGATTTTCTATATTATAATTTCCAAATTCGGGAGTGTTTTTTAACCAATATTTTTCAGAAATTTCAGCATTTAAAGGTATTTTAAAATCTTTGTCTACACTTAATAGTTTATTAAATTCTAATGAATCATCTATATCTATTTCAATTTCATTTAATTGAATTTTTTCTAATTTGATTGGGTAAGGACTTCTATTAATAACATCAAACTTTATGTTTATTTCATCTCCTTGAGAAGCTAATTCTACATTAGATAAAGCTTCAAAAAATAATCCTGATGTAGCCTGAATTAAATTTTTAACTTCATTTTTCTTTATAACTCTCCAATCCCTATCAAAAACCCTATTCAATTCTCTATGAGCAAGTGTTAAATAATCTATTATCTTATATGGATGATTTATATCAAAAGAATCTTTTGCTTGTTTTATATATGCTTTTAATGCATCATTTGGCTTTACTCTGTCCCAAGAAGTATCAACCCCATCCATTATATCTGTTTCTGGTTTTTTACCTTGTGTATAGTCAATGAGTTCAACTTCACTTCCTCTCCTCCTAAGAGAACCAAAAGCTTGACTTTTGTGCATAGAACGACTTTCTGATGCAACTTCATTATAAGACTTACCAATTATATTATTATATACTCCAACATCGATCTTTATCATTTCTTCTATATCCTCTTCATCAAGATTAAAATATCTAATAGATGTATTCCATAAAAGCCTTTGAGGTTTCCATACTTTTACATGATCCAATTGTTCGGGGAATGCATCTGGATCTCCTGAAAGATTAAAAGCTTTATTAGCTAATATTGCAGATGCAGTATGATGTCCATGAGTTATATAAGGTGTTTGATTAAATCTTGTAATAATTATATCAGGTCTAAATTTTCTAATTATCCATACAAAATCAGATAATATTTTTTCCTCATTCCAAAAATTAAGCGTTTCAACTGGTTCTTTTGAATAACCAAAATCAAGAGCTGAAGAAAAGAACTGTTTACCACCATCAATTTTCCTAGCTTCTATCAGTTCCTGAGTTCTTATTAAACCTAAATTATCTTTCAAGTGTGTGCCTAAAAAGTTTTGACCTCCACCTCCTCTTGTTGCAGATAAATAAGCAGTCTCATATTTTTTTTCATTTGCCAGGTAAGCAATTAATCTTGTATTTTCGTCATCAGGATGGGCAGCTATATATAAGACTTTACCAAATACATCTAACTTTTCTAACATAGAGGAAATATTAGATGAAGAATAGAAATTGTTTTTTTGAGAATAAATCTGATTAGAAAAAAATATAAAAATCAGAGCTAATAAGTGTTTTTTAGTAGTCATACAATTTTTAATAAAGTTATGAATTTTAATTGTTTAAATATTTATTAAACCAGAACAAGATATGATCAATCTTAGTAATTAGTTGACTTGGTCTGTTTGATATATTATGAGATGCTCCAGGAATTTCAACATAAACTGTTTCTACTTTCCTTAATTTTAAAGCATGATATAATTGTTTCGCCTCTGATGGCGGTGTTCTAAGGTCATCTAAACCAACCATTACCATTGTAGGTGTTTCAACATTACCTACTAATGATATAGGTGAAAAACTCCAGTAATGGTTAAAGTTTTCCCAAGGCTGCCCTTCATATCTCGAATGAGCATATCCAAAATAATTATCAGCAACTAATGTTTTTGAAATCCAGTTCATTACTGGTTTTATTACTGCTGAAGCTTTAAATCTGTTATTTTTTCCTATAATCCATGCTGTCATGATACCTCCAGCACTTCCTCCAGTTACAAATAAATTATCTTCATCTACATAACCTAAATCAATCATTTTATCAACTCCATCCATAACATCATTATAATCATCACCAGGATAATTTCTATATAATAAATTACCAAATTCTTCGCCATAGCTTGTACTTCCTCTTGGATTTGGATAAAAAACTACATATCCAGCTGAGCTATATAAAAGAATTTCAGGAGAAAACCTCGCACCATAATTACTTATAGGACCGCCATGATTTTCTACTATCAATGGATATTTTTTATTCGAATCAAATTTAGGAGGTTTTGCAATCCAGCCCTGGATGTCCCTTCCGTCAACAGAAGATTTATACCATACCTCTTCTACTTTACCTAAGTCTTTTTTATTCAAAAGATCAAAATTTAAATTGGTTAATCTATTTGTAGATTTACCATCATTTATAGCAATATCTGATGGATGATAGGGAGATGTTAAAGTAAATACTAATTTATTGTTGTTTGATATAGAATAAGATCCTCCACCATATGGTCTACCAATTGTTGTGCCTCCAACATTATCAACTAGGTTTTTTGTCTTTCCATATAATGAAGTTAATGCAATATTAGTATTTCCTTGATCATCGTACATAAAAAATAAATTATTACCATCCTTAGACCACTTTAAAGAAGCGATACTTCTATCTAAATTAGTTTTAATTTCTCTCTTATTCCCTCCATTAATATCCATAAGATATAAATTGGTAGTCTGATATGTTTGAATTTTATCATCATACCCAAGGTATGCAATTAAATTTCCATCAGGAGATATAACAGCTCCATAATCAGGACCTTTTCTATAAGTAAGCTGTTTTAAACCACTGCCATCAAGATTAATACTATATAATTCTGAATTTCTAAAATCATATTCCCAATCTTCCTTATAATTAGATGAAAATACAAATCCATTTGAATTAGCATTCCACTCAAATGATCTATGATTATATTTTTTAGAAGTGACTTGAGTTGGTGACCCTCCGTTACTAGAAATATAAAATAAATGGGTAAAACCTTCTCTCATATATCCTGAACCATCAGCTTCATGTTTTAATCTTTCAGTTATTCTTGGTTTTTCAGCCCATTTTGCGTTTTTTGGTTTTCTAGGAGGAGAAACTAATTGTAGAGTTTTTTCTGGAACAAACATTGAAAAACCCAAATATTTTCCATTTCTAGACCACTTAATAGATCTGGGAGAACCACTAAGTTGAGAAATTGAGGAATACTGTTTAGAATCAACCCAATAAATAAAAATTTCTGAACCATTATCATCATCTGAACTAGATATAAAAGATATTTTTTTACTATCAGGGCTCCATCTTGGATTACTTTCATTTCTAGTAGAAGAAGTTAATTTTTGATGATTTGATCCATCAGCATTTAAAATCCATATACTAGAAGATCTACCATCTTTCATTATATCCATTTCAGTCCTTACATATAATATATAATTCCCATCTGGAGAAATTTGAGGGTCTCTTGCATACTGTAATTCAAAGACATCTAGATTTTCAAATCTATCTTGAGATTGAACTGAATTAAATGAAAATAAAATAAAGAAAAATGAATATAATAATATTTTCATGTTATCTAATAAAACCATCAACTGACTCTCTATACTCAATTACAAATCCATTTTCAGCAGTAAATTTTTTAAATTCATCAGTAGCTGGACCTGTAACAACAAATTTTTCAAGAGTAAATAAATTGAAAAATCGATCAAAGAATGGTCCAGACATAAAATTTTGTCCATGTATTATTCCAGACTTACTATCTATATATTTTTCATAAAGAGTGACAGATTTTCTATCTTCAGAAACATAATACGCATACTCCAAACAAAAATCTTCAGTATTTAGCACCTTATCAGTTATTTCTTGAATAAAAGTATCTAGATCTTCATTTGTGTCTTCATTTACTTTCAGATCTATAATAAAAGTTATATTATCTAATTCAGAATTTCTGTTTAAAGTATTGTTACCTCCTGAATTATCACAGGATGCAAATAAAATAATATATGTAATAAATAAAATTGTTCTCATAGTTTTTTAATTAAGCTTTACTCTTGCTAAATAGTCAAAAGCAGTTATATATAAATATTCTTCATTATTACCGAATGCACAATTTAAAGCATTACTTGTTGTTCCAATTGTTGCCAAATGTTTACCTTCAGGAGTAAGAATTAAAACTCCTCCAGGACCAGTTGAAAAAATATTTCCTGAAGAATGTACTTTTAATCCATCAAACCATCCTTCTGAAGATTTGATCAATTCTGAACCATCAAAAAATATCTCTCTATTTTCTAAACCATTTTCTGTAATATCAAATTTTGTAATTATGGGATACTCCACATCAGAGCTATTAACATATAGGGTTTTGTTATCATTTGAAATGGCTATACCGTTCGGTAATAAAATATCCTCAACTAGAAGAACTACTTCTCCACTTTTTGTTAATTTATATACACCATTAATTGGTTGTTCTTTTAATTCACTAGTCAATAATTTTTCAAGACCGAAACCATATGGAGGATCTGTAAAATACAAATCACCATTGTCGGCATATACTAAATCATTCGGACTATTAAATAATTTATCATTATATCCACCAGCTAAAGTTTCAAATTCAGGAGTTTCATTATCCCAATCAATAAGTTTTGCTACCCTTCTATCGCCATGTTGAGCTAATATTAAATCTCCATTTGAATTTAGGACCATTCCATTTGATCCAACTAAACCATCTGGTTCAGCAGGTACAATTCCGGTATATCCACTTGGGTCTAAATAAACTGATAACCCGTCATTTTCATTCCACTTAAAAACTTTATTTGATGCAACTTGTGTAAAAAGAAGAGAGTTTAGTCTTTCAATCCATAAAGGACCCTCTGATAAAAAAAGAGAATCAGCAAGTAATTCAATTCTTGAATCTTCATTGACAAATATTTTTGCAGACTCATCAAATATTTGAACATTACCTCTAGTTAACCTTGAGTAATTTTCCTGATTTGTATTATTAACACACGATAAAATACTTAGTAGGAAAAAAGATAAAATATATTTTTTCATTATGATTTTAGATTTAATTATTCAATAAATATAAATAAATACAATATTATAGATAAGTCTACTGAGTTGTTATTTACTATTGAGTTCCTTTAAATATATTCTAATTGAGTTTGAAATTTTATTTCTCTCTTCATTTACTTCTTTTATTCTCTGCGAATAAAGATTTATTCTATTTCTTAAGTTGATTGTATTTGAATAAAAGTCAATACTTAAATAAATTTTTTTTATTTCTTCGTTTTTAAAAAACCTATTGAATCTACCAATAGTTTCTTTTGAAAATTCGCCAGAACCAACAACACCAAATCTTCTATCTGAAACCACTTCATTATTTAAATTTTCATTAGCATAAAGCATTGAGAAAGGATGATAATAGTTATAATATTGTAATGATATATTATCTACAATTTGATTATTATCATAAATTCTCTTTGAAATTGCTTCATAATATTTATTCATTAAACTATGTATATCTTGTGGAAACATATTTATTCTACCATTAGAAATTAGTGATTTATATGTAGCATCTGTCATAAAAAAGGTTTCATAAGAATATAAAAAACCTAAGTCGATAATGGACTTATAATATTCTTCATAGGATATTTGATTTTGTTGTTTCCTTTCTATTAATTCTATTATTCTTTTGGTTTTAATATCTCCTACTTCCAAAGCTGAATTAACTCTTTCAATTGTTAAAGAATCAAAATCTAAATCATCAATTATCGAATTAATATCCTTAACATGTTGGATATCTTCAAGTCTATTTCTATTCCATTCATCAATCCAAAATGTTACAGAAATACCAACAACGATTACAATAAATTCTAAAGAATATTTAATTAATAGTTTTCTTTTAAAGTCCATAACTAATTCTAGTTAAATAGAGCTTCTCTCATGATGGATGGAGGCATATTACCTATTTTTAAAAGTTTCTCATGAAAATCAGAAATACTATAATTATCACCCTTTAATTTCTTATAATCTTCTCTCATTTCTAATATTTCAATCATTCCCATAAAGTAACCTATGAAATAACCTGGTCTTGAAGATGATGAATCTATCTCAAGTTGGGCAGCCCATCTTAGGAATCCAACTCTATCTGTCATAAGAGATATAGCATCTTCATAGCTTAATTTACCAGTATGCATGCCCACATCATATATTACCCTAGCATTTCTCCATAATCTTAATTGAAGCTGTCTTAACTTAATTTTATTATTTGGATAGAAACCTGTTTCTAGCATTAATTGTTCATTATAAAGACCCCATCCCTCACTAAATAATGATAGACCATTATTTCTTCTTAATTCTTTTGGGTTATGCATCTGATATAATCCCTGGATATGGTGACCTGCATAAGTTTCATGAGGAGCGGTAACAAGAATGACCCCCCAATCATGCTCTACTAAGTACTCATCCTTTGTCTTTTGATCCCACTTATGTTCAAATGGATTTATTTTCCATTCTGATGTAAAATATCCCTCATCATCTAATCCCCTTGATCTCGAAAAATTTCCATAATATGACGTCTTTCTAAGATATTCTTCTCTAGGTACTACATTAACTCTCTCTTTCCATGGAACAGGAATTAGATTATTTGATTTAATATGTTCTCCAGATTTATCTACCCAATATTGATGAGCTTGAATCATACTGTCAGGATGAGGATATTCATTTTTTATATCTACTAATATCTCTTGAGTTGTCTTATTTGGATTGATATCTTTTGCTAACTCATCCATCTTATCAAGAGTATTATTAAATTCTTTCCATCCAAACTCCCATAATGTCTCATCATTATAGTCAAGAAGAAATTGATTTTTTAGCATCTTGTTATATGTTTCTTTTCCAATAGAAAAAGAAGATTTTTGTTTATTTGGAAGGTCAATTTCTAAAAATTTTATAAAAATATTGAGAGCTTCTATAATTTCAGAAGAGAGTTTAAGAATAGTTTTCTTGTCAGTTTCAGATGATGAATTACATGAAATAAATAGATTATTGATTTCATCAGTGAAAATAGAATTCGAATTTTTAGCCATATACAATCCTAACTCTTGAAATCTAGGAACATAACTTTCAAGTTGAGAAACCCCTAAATTCAAATCACTGTTTACAACAGGTAAATATTTTAATAAGTAATTAATCTTATCATCACAATTTTTGGGACCATTTATAGTAGTAGAAATCTGTCTAAAATTCATGTAATCTCGTGGATCTTTTTTCCAAGATTGGATTTCCTCATTCTCAATTTCTTCACCTACAAGGATACTTTCAATAAATTTATAGTCTATTTGGCTTTCTTTATCTAGTGTTGTTATATCAATTTTTCTTAAAGTTTTTAACTTATCTTTTGTCTCAGAAAGTTGTTGAAGAATTATATCTTCACTTAATCTATTAATATTAAAACTAAGGTTATCAGACTTATTATTAAAAGATTCAACAAAATCATTAAATTTTTTCTCATCATTGAATTTCCTATTACAGCAAGTAAAACCAATCAGTATAAAAGAAAAAACAATGCAATTTTTAAAAGTAATTTTTAAATTCATTTTAGATAAAATGCTTGTTTAAATCTTTTTTTAATAGAAAAATCAAACTCAATAGCTCTTGACATAAATAAACCATAAGTTTTATTTAATGGATCAATCCAAAAGTGAGTATTATTATAACCTGACCATCCATATGTACCTTTTCCAGATCCAGAGCCATCAACTTCAGGATCAAAATTAACAACAAAAGTGAATCCTATATAATTTCCTGCATAATCTGGAAAAACATTTGGTTCATTTGGATCAGGATAACCATTAGTATACTTATCGGTCATTACTCTTATACTTTCTTCAGTAATTATTCTTTCATTACCATATACGCCACCATTAACTAGCATTTCACAAAATTTTGAAAAATCGCTCATAGTAGAAACTAAACCTTCACCTCCAAAATGAGCTTTATTATTTTCATTATAAGAATAGCCATCTAACGCAGCAGTATATCCATCTAAATTATAATCCGTTTGATTAAATGGTGTCCTTGATTTAATATTCACTCTTAATGGCTGAAATCTCAATCTATCCTCATCTGTCAAATGAAATTTTGTATCATTCATTCCAAGTTTATCAAAAATATTTTCCTTTAGAAATTCATAAAAACTTTTCCCTGAAATAACTTCAATTAATCTTCCTAAAATTGCTTGATTTAGACCATATGAATACATCGTGCCAGGTTCAAAGTCTAAGGGCTGCTTTGAAACAGCTTTTGAAAAATCATCTAGATTATCAAATCGTGATGTATTTATATAATCAGGAAATAAATCAGTATGTAAATTAAATAACCAATTTGCACCGTTTCGTGCATAATAAGTATAACCGGAACGATGTGTCAACAAATCAATTACTTTAATTTTATTCTTGCATGGATATATTCCATCGGATCCCTTACAGTTTACATTTGAATATTCAGGTAAGTATTTTGATAATTCATCGTCTAATTGATACAAATTTTGTTCTAATAAAATCATCATAGCAACAGTTGTTACTGTCTTTGACATTGAATGTATCGCAAAAATTGTATTTTCATCAATATCAGCATCTCCAACTGCTCCTGAGTTTACAATTTCGTTATAAACTATTTCTCCATTTTGATAAACCATAGCTGCATTAGAACCAGTTAATCCTTTATCTATTAGATCTTGCTGAAATAATTTAATTGGATTTTCTTTTTCATTATTAGTATTACAACTTATGACTAAAAAAGAAATAAAAAGAATAATTTTTTTCATATGTGTAGTTTTTTTTCTTTTAAAATAAATAAATTATTTTTTTTTATAACATAATCTGGAATTTATGCTTAAAAAATATTCAATTTTAATTATTCTATTTTCTTTAAACTTAGGTTGTCAAAATAATTCAGAAAATTACTTGAAGTCACCTTTTTCTAATCTCGACACTTTATCAACTAATGATTGGTGGAATAGAGATAATAACCCAATCATTAATTTAAAAGTTGAAAGAGATGAGGTTATAGCTTTTGGAATATATACTGTTTCAAAAAATGTATTAAAACTTACAGCACAACTTTTTCCTCTATATCCAGATGAAAGTAGAGAAGTAATATTAGAAATTTTTAAAAGTAATAATTGGATTGAAATTGAAAAAAAAGATATAAATGAAATAGGTTGGACAACAACATTTAAAGTTGATAATTGGGATGATTCTAAAGACGTTAGGTATAGACTTTTACATGGAAAAAATGCTAAATATGAGGGCTTAATAAGAAAAAATCCATTAGATAAAGAAGTTATAACTATGGCTGCTTTTTCATGTAATAGCAATAAAGATAGAGGTGACAGAAATAACTATATTAGAAACATAAACCATATAGATCCTGATATTTTATTTTTTGCAGGTGATCAGTCATATGATCATAAAGAACATACTGCTGCATGGTTAAAATTTGGAATGCAATTCAGAGAAATCTTTAGAGATAGACCATGTATCACGATTCCAGATGACCATGATATTGGCCAGGGAAATTTATGGGGGGAAAATGGTAAAATAGCATCTTCTCCTGCAGGAAACGACGGCGGTTATTTTTATGATAAAGATTATGTGAAGATGGTAGAAAGAGCTCAAACCAATCACTTGCCAGACCCATATGATAACACTCCTATAGATCAAGGAATAGGTGTGTACTATACCAATCTTCAGCTTGGAGGCATTGATTTTGCAATTATAGAAGATAGAAAATTTAAATCTGGACCAAATGGAAAAATCCCACAACAAGGTCCAAGGCCAGACCATATCAGAAATCCAGATTATGATCCAAGTTCAATTGATCTAGATAATCTTGTTTTGTTGGGAGAGAGACAACTAAAATTTCTTGAGGAATGGGGAAAAAATGAAAACTTTATGATGAAAGCAGTTTTATCTCAAACTGGATTTTGTGGAGGAGCTCATTTACATGGAAAAAAAGAAAATAGACTTCATGCAGATTTAGATTCTAATGGTTGGCCTCAAAAAGGAAGAAATAAAGCATTGAAATTAATTAAAGAAGCAAATGCTGTTCATATTGCTGGAGACCAGCACCTTCCAACAGTTATTCATCATGGAATAAAAGAATATGAAGATGGACCTTGGGCATTTGTAGTTCCAGCAATAATCAATAATTATTATAGTAGATGGTGGTGGCCTGAAGATGAAAAAAAAGGCTTAAATGGTAATAATATATTACCATGGACAGGTAGGTATAAAGATGGATTTGATAATAAAATTACAATGCAAGCATATGCAAATCCTGATAGTAATTCAAATGGTGCAGGATATGGAATTATAAAATTTAATAAAACAGAAAATAATGTGACTTTTGAATGTTGGCCTCGATTTGTAGATGTTAGTTTAGAAAATTCTAAGCAGTTTGATGGTTGGCCTGTTACTGTTTTTCTTGATTAGAGATATACCATCTATCTGGATTCAGATTATCATATTCTTTTCCCATTCTTAAATCCATAAATACTGGATCTATCATATCCTTCTCCCACTCTTTAAACTTAGATTTAAGCCTATTATAGATATTTTGTGAGGTAGAAATAATATTATTCTCCTCACTAATGTCATTTAATAAATCAAAAATAAATTCTTCCTCTTTTACTCTAATATATTTATATCTCTCATCTCTTATAACATCAATATCTTTATCTGGGTTTTGCCAAAATAAATACTCGTGAGGTAGTCCTGATTTATCACCATTTATATATGGTAATAGATCTACACCATCTATCTCATTTTTTATATACTTTTCTGCAGATGCAGCTGCTGCTGCAGTTGCAAAAATATCTAATGCAATAATTGGTTTATCGTATTTTATACCTGCTTCGATTTTATTTGGCCATTGCATTGTGAAAGGAACTCTGATACCTCCTTCAAAAAAATCTCCCTTAATACCTCTTAAAACACCATTATCTGAGAAATTGTACCACTCTACCCCTCCATTATCTGAAAAGAAAACCACTATAGTATTATCTGATATATTTTTCTCTTCTAGTTTATCTAAAATTAAACCAATTCCATCATCCATAGACGATACCATAGCAGCGTAAGTTCTTCTTTTTTCAATATCTATATGTTTATTCCTATCCAAATCTTTTTTAGTAGCCTGCAAGGGTGTATGTGGAGCATTATATGATAGATATAAGAAAAAAGGATTATCAAAATTATTTTCAATGAATTTTACTGCATTATCAGATAATTCCTCAGTTAAATATTTTTTAGTATTAATTCTCTTACCGTTATCATAAATTTTAGTGATATAACCATCCATCTGTCTTCCTGCTTCGGTCAAATCATTGATAGTTAAATCTTCAGGAAAATATCTATGACCCCCTATTAAAAATCCATAAAATTCGTCAAAACCTCTACTCTCAGGAACTAAAGATTCATGAGCTCCTAAATGCCATTTACCTATAGCCTTAGTTCTATAATTTGCTTTATTGAGAACATCAGGAATAGTCTGTTCTGATAAAGGGAGTCCCATCAAGGAATCCTTAGGAGCTAGTAATATATTTCTAGAATACCCAAATCTATTTTGATATCTTCCAGTAATTAAACCTGCTCTACTGGGAGAACATACTGCAAAAGATACGTAGCCTTGTGGAAAAACAACACCATTTTCAGCAATTCTATTAATATTTGGAGTAAAAATTTCTTCACTGCCATGGAATCCGACATCAGCATAACCCTGATCATCACTAATTATAACTATGATATTAGGAGGGTCATCATTGGTACAAGAAAAGAAAGAGGAAATAATAAATAAAGAGAGAATAAATTTATTTATCATCATTTATTATTTATTAATGAAGAATGTGGTATTAGAGAGATAACCTTATAATTTTCATCACTTTTTCTCAAAACATATGTTGCTGTCATTTCTTTATTTCCCATTACAGATCCATCTTTTTGATATCTGGTATAATTCATCTGAAGAATAATTAAATTATTATCTTCCTTGAATTCTTCAAAAAAATTTGTTTTAGAATAACCGTAATTTCCTTTATCTAACTGATTAGAAGCATTTTCTAAAAATGATAACAACTCATTTCTATTGTTTAATATTATAGTATTATTTTGATCATAAATTATGAAAGGTATATCATAATATTTATCTAAAATTTTCTCAAATTCTTTATTACTAAAAGCTTCAAAATATTCATCAAACATATCATCAATCATAGATTGAGTTTCACTTATGTGTAATTTTTCTTTTTTAGAACAAGAATTTAACACAACAAAAAAGAATATGAATAATATGTTTTTAATCATAATAAAATAGAAACATCTAGTTTATTTTAACATCAGTATCTTCTGGTTTTATATTTTTATTTTTAACAAATTTCTCTAGCCATGAATCCATCTCATACAATGTATGTAAAATTGATTCTTTAGCTCTATAACCATGACTTTCTTTTGGAAGCATTACTAACTTTGATGTTCCACCGTGACCTTTAATTGCATTGTAAAATCTAACACTTTGTATTGGAAACGTGCCCGAATTATTATCTTCTTCGCCATGAATTAATAATATCGGCTCATTTACTTTATCTGCATGCATAAATGGTGACATGTAATTGTATAATTCCGGTGCCTCCCAATATGTTCTTTCCTCTCTTTGAAAACCAAATGGAGTTAAAGTCCTATTATAAGCACCACTTCTAGCTATTCCAGCTGCAAATAAATCAGAATGTGCCAATAAATTTGCAGTCATAAAA